>Ga0307510_10000457_pt1 | contig 39702 bp, 44 predicted proteins | sample 12_EM_MG_FD_207224 | JGI IMG/M metagenome (GOLD analysis project Ga0307510, IMG submission 207224) | Populus trichocarpa ectomycorrhiza microbial communities from riparian zone in the Pacific Northwest, United States - 12_EM | ecosystem: Host-associated > Plants > Roots > Unclassified | place...
AGGATCCCTCTTACGCAAGCCATTACCAACGTTGTCATAAAAATATTGGTGGAGGTTCTCTCCACTCTTGCTCTGGTAACGAAGCAGGTCAAGCAGGGGCGATTAAGTGAGTCTCATCTTTGCTGACGTGGTGCATTTATTGAACGCAGCACAGAGAAATTCGTAAAGAAATTTCTTGGAGAGAACGACATCGAGGCTGTCCTGCAGCGGCTGGACAGACTCACTCTTGATGAGGCTCGAGCCACAGGCGCACAGACACTCGAAGTTGTGTACGGCCTCGTCCAACACAGGCGCATTGTTTTGGATGGTAAGAAACCTTTACACGACATGTCCAAGTCAGTCGCACCTCAATGAATGATCATGCCTCTAGATCTAGACGACAAGGCGTCAGCAGACAGTATCCGGATGGCACTCGGTCAGTTTTTTGGTGGGAAATTAACCTTTACCTGACTTGCTGGTAGAACAACTGCAGAAAATTTCGAGCGATCTCAACAAGTCAAGGCGTGAGTTATTCCTCGATGGCACCGCGACTGGCTATGAATTCTGACAGTTTGTGGTTATGGTCTCGCAGGTGAAGAACTGCAGCAAAACATCCAAATTTGGCTCGCTCCTCCTGATCCTTGGAAGAATCACAACACTGCATGCGATTCTCAACACCCCGGAACCGCAAGATGGTGGATTCATGGTGAAACATTCTCAAACTGGAAACATTCTAGACCAAGTTCACTCTTATGGCTACATGGGATGCGTCAGTGTTTGCGCTGTCATTGTTTTCCCACAACTCATGATATTTGTCATTGCAGCGGGAGCAGGGAAGAGCATTCTCTGGTACATTCATCTTTCGTGTATTCCCTCCAGACACTAATAAGGTGCCATCACGCAGTTCCTCGGTCATCCAGGATATCCGCAGCATGTGCGAATTAGGACTCGCATCACTTGCCTTCTTTTATTGCGACTTCAGAGAAGACCAAAAGAGGAACCGCCGTGGACTACTCTCCTCACTCCTCGTCCAGCTTTGTCAACAGTCTGATGCCTATTGCGACGCCCTCTCCAAATTTTATTTGGCACATCGTCATGGCTCGCAACATGCGAGAGATAGTGAACTAGCCCAATGTCTGAAGCATTTGCTCGCGTTCCCAGGACAAGCCATGGCATATATTGTCATCGATGCCCTCGATGAATGTCCCGTGACGAGCGGATCGTCGTCCCCCCGTGAAGAAGTCTTGGACCTTGTGGAGGAGCTTGTCAGATTGCAGGCTCCAAATATTCGGATTTGTGTCACGAGCAGACCCGAGGCCGACGTCGAGCTTGTCCTCGGCCCTTTGGCATTCCGTTCTGTGTCGTTGCATGGAGAGAACGGTCAAGTCCAGGACATCGAAGACTACATCAAATTCGTCGTTAGCACAGATCGTTATATGAAAAAATGGAGAAAAGAAGACAAGGACCTTGTCATTGAAGTCCTGACAAGAAAGTCCAGCGGGATGTGAGGAATTAGTCCCATCGTCCATCGTGGTTTCTTGCTTACACTCGTAAAATAGGTTTAGATGGGTGACCTGCCAGCTTCAATATCTCAAACGCTGTCTTCGACAACGCATCCGGCCGGCTCTCGATGGATTGCCAGACACACTCGACGAGACATACGATCGCACGTTGTATGAAATCATTGGCGAGAAAAACTGGGAATACGCACACAGACTCTTCCAGTGTGTCGCAGCAGCTTCCCGCCCACTTCGTGTCGAGGAGCTCGCTGAGTTCCTCGCATTCGATTTCGACACAGATTCAACTCCCACACTCCGGGAGGATTGGCGCGAGGAGGACCCAACGCACGCCGTGCGATCCACATGTTCCAGTCTACTTGCCGTTGTCGACGTGGATGGATCGTCTGTCATCCAATTTTCGCATTTTTCGGTGAAGGAGTACTTGACATCGAAGCGGCTTGCCGAATCAAAGGACATCATTTCCCAATTCCATGTTTCCATGACACTGGCGCATACGACCATTGCACAGGCCTGCCTAGGTGTTCTACTACACATTGATGAAGACGTCACCAATGACGACCTGGAGAAGTTTCCTCTCGCCGAATATGCCGCCGAGCATTGGGTGGGCCACGCCCGATTCGAGGGTGTATCACCAAACATCGAAGATGGGATGAAACAACTGTTCGATGCAAGCGAATCACACCTTGCGGTTTGGACCTGGATACGCGACCCAACTCGCTTGACACGACACAAAAGACGCGAAACGCCGCCACCACTCCCGCGAAGCGCATTGCATTACGCAGCATTTTGTGGCCTTCCCTCTGTTGTACAGTTTTTAGTCGCGGCACACCCCAGAGATGTGCATTCACAGGACTCTAATAACAACTCGACCCCATTACACCTGGCGCTAGAAAGGGGACACGCGGAAGTCGCCCGTTTGCTCGTCGATCACGGTGCGGACTTGACAGCCCAGGATGATGACGGGTGGACCCCGTTGCATTTCGCCGTGCTGGAGGGAAGTGTTGATCTGGCACGCTTTCTGATCGAGCACGGTGCGAACGCGAAGGCCCAAGACGAGGATGGATCGACTATGTTGCATTTCGCCGTGCAGAGGGGAAATTTGGACATGACACGCCTTCTCGTCGAGCACGATGCGGACGCAACAGCAAAGGATGAAGACGGGTTGACTCCATTACAGTTGGTGGTACAGGAAGGAAGCGTGAATCTAGCACATTTTCTCATCGAGCGCAGTGCGGACGTAAATGCTAAGGATGACGATGGGTCGACTCTGTTGCATTTGGCTACTATGAAGGGAAGAGCGGATCTGGCGCGCTTACTCATCGAGCACGGGGCGGATGCCACAATACATAACAACCGCGGGTCAGCCCCACTGCATTGGGCTGTGCAGGAGGGAAACCTGGATCTCACACGGTTTCTCCTCGAGCATGACGTGAACGCAGCAGCCCGGGACTATGACGAGTCGACCCCACTGCACCTGGCAGTGAAGAACAGAAGCGTGGATCTGGCACGCTTACTTCTCGAGCATGGTGTGGACGCAACAGTATGGGACAAGAATGGCTTGACCCCATTGCATTTGGCAGTGGAGATCAAACACGTAGACCTGGCATGCCTACTCGTCGAGTATGGCGCAGACACGACGGCAAAGACATACTGCGGGACAACGCCATTGCATCTGGCAACGGAGAACGAAAGTGTGGATCTGATACGCTTACTCGTCGAGCATGGCGCGTCCATGACAGTCCATGACGAGGTCGGGTCGACGATGTTGCATTTGGCGGTGCAGAAGGAAAGGGTGGATCTGGCCCGCCTGCTTGTCGAACTTGGCGCGGACGTGACAGCCAAGGACAACCGCGGGTCGGTGCCGTTGCACCTAGCGGTAAAGAACGGAAGTGTGGATCTGGTGCGCTTGCTCTTAGAGAATCGTGCAGATGTAAATGCTCGAGACAAGGACAGCTCGACACTGTTGCATTTGGCCGTGACAGATGGAAGAGTGGATCTCATACGCTTACTCGTTGAGCATGGCGCGAATACAAGCGCCCAGGACAAGGGCGGATTGACCCCATGGTATTTGGCGGTGAAGGATGGACGACTTGACCTCATACGTGTGCTTGCCGAGCACTGCGTGAACGTGAGAGACTGCGGCCGTGGCGGCACAACTCCGTTGCATTTGGCGGTGCAGAATGGAAGCATGGATGTGGTACGCTTGCTTCTAGAGCATGGTGCGGACACAAGTGCCCGGAGCGATGACAGTCGAACTCCGTTGCATTTGGCGGTGCAAAATGGAAGCGTGGATGTGGTACGCTTGCTTCTAGAGCATGGTGCGGACACAAGTGCCCGGAGCGATGAAAGACGAACCCCGTTGCATTTGGCGGTGAGAAATGGGAGCGTGGATGCGGTACGCTTGCTTCGAGAGCGTGGTGCGGACACAAGTGCCCGGCGCATTGACAGAAGAACTCCGTTGCATTTGGCGGTGCAAAATGGAAGCGTGGATGTGGTACGCTTGCTTGTAGAGCATGGTGCGGACGCAAGATCCCGGGGCCGTTGGGATGACAGGGAAACCGCGTTGGATTTGGCGGTGCGGAAGGGAAGAGAGGATATAATACGCCTTCTCAATGGCACGTAGTAGAAGCACCGTAGTCCCCACCACATCAGATATCATGGCTTTCTGAGGTATTGCAACTAATCACTTGTTGGACGTGATGTGGCAAACATGACACTTCCAAGTTAGGTAAGAATCTGGCAACCAACACTGCAGCATTAGGAGGATGGCGTTATTCTATCAGGTAGTAACCATCAAGCCTTACAGGCTGTCATATGCACAAATTCCTGTCGTATGAGACGTGTCTGAGATGATAGGCACAAACCAACGCGCGTACACGTTGCGTGCAGTGTTATCATTACCGATAAAGCTCGACACAACCATAAGACTTGACAGGTGCTACAGCGGGGACAGTCGTCAGCGCGAGATGACCTGCACGTTCACAGCGTAGTAGCACACATGCGATCTGTCGACGACGTCTAGCAATGAGAACAATACTCCACGCAACGGTACAACCTTCGAGCGCTGCAGCATCGACGAGAACTCACAAAGCGAGCATGCACCATGGTTCGCTATCGGTACCACCATCTGCATGTGCCCCAGCTGCATCGCCAAGCCACGACAATCGACGGTCTAGGTCTGAAATCTTCTGGTGAGTTGTACTCCATAGTCGTTGCCTCCGGCGCGGGTCCGGCCGAGCTAGCGATGATCGCTTCTCGGGTCTATCAACCGTCCCTGAGTGATTTGACCGAGGACGCCGCGCTATCCCTGGGACATGTAATCATGCTGGGCTGACGGTCCACTGCCGGTTTGGTTGCTCGGGTTCTCGTCTTCTACTAACTCCGAACTAAGCTGAACACCGCCACGCTTTCCTCTGGTCGTGCCAATAACTGTCGTCCGACAGGCCATAATAATTCATGTATCCGATCACATTGCCCTACTAGAGTCCCTAATCCTATCCCTTGTTCAATTTGCGAAGAAACCAGCATAGCTATGAGGTCGACCTCGAGGTGAGTGTTTGGAAGGGCTGCATGAAACGTGGATGACAAGAGCTAATTATCGTAAATGTGAGTAGGAAAAATAATGGTCCACAATGTATCCCAGGGTTGGCGCACTCCGCGTTTGTGTTTCAATAGGCGGAGCCGCCAACGATTGTCCAGTTGACGCGCGAAGAAGTATCTAGCTGTGATGGCGATGGAGGTGACAGCTGGCCATCCTCCTTAAGCAACTTGCCGAATATCCTGTTCGGACCGACGGTTGGAATCAAGTTCGCGTAATGGCTGGAATAAATGGGGATGCGATGGTCATTCTCCGGGAAGGCAGGGTAGGTGGAGGAAGCGGGCGGTTGGATCGTATCCATGCTCGCAGTCCCGGGGTGTAAATCATTGAGCTGGATTACGGTGCTCATCGACGCTGGGAGAAATGGTGGAGGGAAGGGTTTGGATGGTAGAGAGTCCAATACTTCAACTGGTTCCCATATGGCGAGCCCGGGAACCAAAGGGTTGGGTTTCTGGAGTCTTGATGCTTTGGCATCGGCCCCAGTATCCAAGGATCACAATCGTCCATGTCGTTCCGTGCGCAGAGATAATGAACCGGAGTTGTCACCTACGGGACATCACGCGCACCACGAGGTGAACAGGGCGAAAATGACAAGGGAATAAGAGACGTCCGATAGGTCATAAGTGGACTTCTTGGTCCTGGGAAGACAGTGGGAAAGGTTCGCAGACTGGGTGCGATCGCAGTCTCGGGATTGAGGCGGAAGATGTCGAAACCGTAGAATCGATGAGTGACATGACTGGGCAGATGGAAATCGTAGGACGACGAACAGATGAGGAAAAAGGTAAGTATGGGTACTAGGGGGCCAGTATCACCAAGACGCACTTAATGGTTTGTTTTCCTCTCCTTCCTTTCGATGAGATGACACCTCCTTCCGAATGTTAGGTGCTGTGGTAAAAAAAAAGGTGAGTTTAGGGCTGGCAAACAGTGGGAATGTTGGCCGACGTTGGCATGCAAGACAAGAAATCCCGCTCTGGGTTTTTCTATGGCAGAACTGCCAAACATTTGTGCAGGTGAAACGTGCCACGCGCGAAGTGGACTATTTGCCCATGATGACACGGGTGCCGATGTAAGAAGCCTTACAGGCATCACACCTCCTCGTTCCGTAGTCCCTTCCATTGTTATGCTCCTCCCATTGCCTCTATTCAGTACTTATAGCCTCAACCAAGACGCCTGTACTGACATGTGTACTCACCTCCTCACTGTAGAGGAAAACTAACCAACAATCGAACAATAAGGAGTTTTCGTCTTTCGTTTGGGGTATTTCGCGTGCACGTTCGTTCCTTCTTGCTCTCCCCCATTTCCTCTCCTTCCCTCTCTTCCTTGTTTGTCCTCACCACAGCTGCAATCCACTCACCGATTTTTTTTTGCTCTCGGTCACCGGTTGGGATCGAGTCGATATCTGGGCGTGTTATGCAGCCGTGGCGTCCACGCCTTCGGAAGGAAATGAGAGTTGGCAAAGCGGAGGTGTGCATACCATCTACGCTTATAAGACGAGGCGGTAAATGTCGAGCGTGGTTGTGGTGCGCGTCAATGCGGGTCCGTGTCCCAGAGGAAGGAATCCGGACAATGGAGGTGTCACGTTGGGGTCGATTTTCTCAACGGGTTCAATGTCAGGTACGGCGAGCTGGAGAATCTCGAAGTCGCGTCTCTGGAATCTTGCCAACTTGACATCGGTCCCAACATCAGGTCGGTTCTGTGGGAAGACATACTAGTGGAGGTGAGCGGGGAAGGAGCGAAAGGGGTGGCAGGAACAGCCCGAGCACATGCAGACGTCCGATTAATCTAAGAGTATGGTCTTCTTGGCCTTTTGGAAGACGGAGAAATGTATGAAACATGTACGATCGCGGTCACGACGGTTTGGCACGTAGCAAACTGGGTTCACAGATACGGTCCGGGTTATCCGTGAGACGACGGTATGAAAGCGTGCCATCTTTCCGACAAGGTGCTGCATCATGCGCCCCTCTCACCATATTCACCAACCAACACGGCAACACCCACCCACCCGCTATGTCACCTACCGTATCCTGAACAATGATCCACTCCGTCATCTTGCATCTTTTTAATCTGATCCTGAAGCCCCCATTTGCACCATCTCGATCATTTTCATTCGTCCACTCGGCCCAACTCTCGGGCACAACACACGGCGTAAGGTCTTCGGTGCTGCCAAGACATTGAATGTTAATTTTCCGCCGGTACGATTGGCCGCTCTCATGGGCCTGCATGGCGTGCGTAAACTCGTTCGATGTGGAAGAGCTTGCAAGAAGGGCCGTAGGACTCAAGTAGGACTAGTGGCAGGCGCGTTTGTGGACAAGGAAAAGTAAGCATTTAATCCCTTTGCTGTTGTCTCGTTCTGATCGCGAGTAGAGCTGCACGGGACCAGGCATTTTGGGCTGTGGCAATGTTCGTCCAAATACTCGAGGAGCACGCTGCTAAGATGGTTCGCCGCCATTTGCTACGTTCGATCAGGCGGGTCACAACCCGATTCTACCCCCACAGACCAAGGAATCTCCAACTTTGACTTCAACACACCAAACGGTGGTGGTGAATCCACACTTGCCAGCCTGCTGCAGGAGCGGCTGGCGCCTTGGCGGGCTGGGCAATATCTTCGATTGGCAAATAGCCACGTAGTCTCATCTTCGTACTTCGCCCTCCCTCATCTCTCCCCACCAGTTTGCGCCCACTGATATGCAAGCCGCGATTACACCTGCTGGAGCCCTACCGCTGCCTGTACCAAACCAGACAAAACCTCCAATTCGTAGCCAATCGTCGGCACCGCCCGGACCCAGTAGTAGCAAACCTAAAGGCATGCAACTGGGTGGCCACAAGACCTTCGTTCCAGGCACTTTGCTTGGAGGGCTGGTAGCAGAGGTGCGGTGGGGTAGAGACGTGATGGACGTTAATGCCGACGCAGACGACTGGAGTACGTGTTCGTCTCTACTTTCAAAAACTACCACTCATTATCTGCTCCTTTCACACGCGCAGACGAATTTAAGAGCTCACTGGGTCTGGAGTGGGCTGGCCGCCACCTGTGCCGACCCCTATTGCGGAGCTCATGTCTCCGCCTGAGTCCTCCCTCACTCCGGCATCAGCATCGGTCGTGGCACCTGCGCGGACCCTTGCCGCGGGTGGGGCGCGAACCTCGCGTGTTGGCGCGCTCTCATCTTCTCCAAGTCCGCGCACGACACCGCTGACGTCTCCCGCCCCGAGTCTATAGCGGGTGCAGCGCCCACCTTACAGGACAGTGGAGAGACTCTAGGGAAAATGTGAGGTCAAACCAGACACCAGCCGTGACTCATGGCGGCCTCCAACATACGTGTGAGCTTCCGAACGTCTGTCCCCTCGAATAGTGCGATACAATGAACACCCACGAAATAAGCAATTCCAGTAAAACCACAGAATGATGCCGTAACCTGTCTGTTGGGGGGGGAAAAGAGAGTGCGAATGCGGACACGCATTGTTCTGGTACATTCAGCCCTCTGAGCCACTAGATCACTGGTCGGCTCACGGGATTATACAGGCTCTCGAGTACGGAACTTAAGTCATCTTCGCAGTCCTCCGAGTCTTTCGTGATGCCATTAGCTGGTCGATCAGATCCTTTGCACGATCATAGAGACCATTCGTTGTCGGAATGAGGGAGGGAAGATTGTCGTATGATGACACCGGAACACCACTGGAAATGGTTGATGATGACGACGAGTCCACTAGCAGCCACACACAGGAGACTGACGAAGGAGGGTGCTGTCAGGAAAGTCTCGAAGCGATTGGACCCTAAAAGTGCGCGTGTCGCGTTTCTGGAGCAGTTTCCGTTCCGTACGATGTGACCAAATAGTGTGAATAATCCAATTAAGCATAGTCGTGTATAAGTGTTCCCATGCGAAGTATGTGTAACTGCTAATTTATGCTAGAATATACAAAGTCCGCAAATACGCATCGTCAGGTCGTGTAAACGAACGTCGAAAAGTCGTCATGAAGTTGTGAGTCCCACAAATAAATTAGTCTGTCATGATCGTAGATGGAAGAGGAACACTCCTAGTCGGAGTTTAAGCCTCCGCACCACCTCTACGCGCGGCGCGGGGAGCACGGGAGCCGTTCTGCTGCCCGGACCGTGGAGTCCAGTGGTGCGACTCGGATGTCGTCGAAGTGGTCGCGGGGGGAGGTGGAGTCCAGTGGTGCGACTCAGATGTCGTCGAAGTGGTCGCGGGGGGAGGTGGAGTCAAGGGTGTTTTCCTGGCGTTCTCCTGGAATTCAACAAGCTTGCCACTTTGTCCAGGGTTGATCGCGAAAACCATGCCCTTTTGGCAATGGCCGGTTTGCTGGCAGTAGAACCACACCGGGTTCGAGTCTTTCACAGTGTATTGTGCACGCGGGAAGGGCTCCTTGTTTTCTGCCACTGGTATGCTGACAGAACAACTCAACACGCGAGCTGGACGCAACGGCGAATGAGAGACTTACAATCCAGTGTCGAATCCGCCGGGAAGGGGTGAACAAGGGGTCTCGAGCGTGGACTGGGTCACGGTGTGGTTCTTCTGCTTGAAGACGAACGTGATGATATCGCCGGGGTAAGCCGTCTAGTGACGATGGTTCGTCCAGAAGCTCACGATAAGAAATTGTATGGGTCACTTACCACGAAGGAAGGGTTGTACTGAATAAGTCCGTCGGGACCACCCGCCACTACTTCGATCTCGGCAGCGTTTGTGGGCAGAGCGGCCAGAAGGCCGAGCAAGGTGGAAAGCGTGAATAGCTGAGAGAACATCGCTGGTGTATGGGAAATGTGCAGCTGGCGTCGAGGAAAGGAGCTGATAGGTAAGAGAAATCGAAAGGGAGGAGTGGTTGATGAGGCATCAGTGTCCGCTCCGATGACCTTTATATCGCAATGGGACCCGAGTGAGCGGGTTTCAATTTAGGATGGCATAAAACCGACAAACACATGATAAGAGCAGATGAGGCACAAGCGGTCCAGGAATCCAGTTCCAAGGCGGTGTCGCTGTAGGTCCGTCAAGAGTCTGCAATGAGCGCGCTCGGGCACTGCCTCTGGTTACTTGATAAAGAGCATGGTGAAGCAATGCGACGTGCTCCGGGCTTGTCGGCTGGAGGCAACATGATAAGTCCACTCTAATTTGAATCCATTGGTATTCAAATTGCGAGATAGCTCTTCAGGCAAAATGCAAAGATGTTCTAGCAGATGGGAGAGAGAATCGGTCAGGAAATTTCCACAAAACTTAACCCTGAATAACCGCCTAATATGAGCTTATCAGAGTAAAATCAGACCGATAAGTTATGCTAAGTAGAGACAAGGTGTTTTTTTTATGCCGCTTATACACCCTACTCAAAGTAACTGCTTGACTAATGGAGAGCAAGGTAAGGATCGAAATGGACATTGTGAACGTTTTGCACTGCTCTAGGGTTGTGCGTGCACCGCCATTTTGATTTTGATTTTGATCGCGGTGCGTGTGGGTAAAGCCTACTCGATTTAGCAACTACTGTGGCCAGCCCACATGGTTTCGCTCCCGCGATGCAGGAACCTCCTAGACTCCGGTGATCGACGCTGCACAGCTGGCGCAAGCATCCCTTCTTCTGCGCTCAAAAATTACGCCATCTCCTGTAGAAATTTCGGTCTTCTCGGGAATTGGACAGCAAGACACATTGTAGAAAACGTCAAAGATGAAAAGCTGACTGATTGTGCTCGGGCAGTCTCCGGGTACGCGTTGAGGACCTCGGGACGCGTGTGGGTTGGACGCGGGAACTCAGGGCACAAACCAGTACCTGCGGTGTTTGAAGAGGGCCTAAAAATCAAGGAATGACTGAGGCACGTGGTGAATGCGCCACAACCTCCAGCTACTACAGTAAACAGTGTCTCTGATCCGGGTGTCACCATGGCACCGCCCACTCAATTGCGCTGGCAGTTCTCTTGATCCGCTCTGCTCCACGGGCTCGGCACATATGCTATGAGACATCGCGGCCTTCTCGGGAAGTACTACTCCCACAAGCACACCGGTGTCCTGTTCATTGAGGACTTTCCATGTCACCTGCGACCAGCAAACCCCGACAGCAAAGCAAGCAAATCCCATTGGCTATCTGTTCCTCTTTCGACTGTTGGTCACTTGTTTTGCGTTTAGTCTCATCTTGTCTTGCCCAGTATCGTTCACGCGGCTCAGCGGGAACCATCTCACACAACCATGGACTAGCCACCTAGGCTGAGGCATGACTTTGCAGCGGGCCGCATGCGATGCGCGCAACGTGGGACGACGGGCTTCTCGAGGCGGTGCGCACCAGTGGGGTTAGCCAACGACGCTTGAGCGCTCCGCGTGTCTTCGGTAGGAAACCTGGGGCATAGCAGAAGAAGAGACTGGGTCGTGAGGGAGAACAGATCGAGCGTAAGAGTGCGAGGGTGGACAAAGAAGAGCAAGGCTTGTGAGAACGAGAATAGAAAGGAGGGGTGAGAGGCTGAGTGTGGCAGAAACGCGCCCGAGAGGAAAAGGCGAATTCGAGCTCAGAGATCTATGGCAGGGCTCGCGATGCTTGTTCCCGAGACTACAGCACATGCCGGCCTTACGACGTTGGGGTGGAAGGGAGCAAAACGCGTATGTCAGCCACTACCAAACAATGCGGGATTGTTCTGGTACATTCAGCTCTCTGAGCCACTGGATCACTGGTTGGCCAACAAGATCATAAAGGCTCTCGGGTACGGAACTTAGATTATCTTTGTAGTACTCCGCGTCGATGTTTTTCTTTCGTGGTGGTATTAGCTAGTCGCTCGGATCTTCTGCACGATCATAGAAATCTTTGGTTGTCGCAGCGCGAATGATCCAATTAAACAATCATATGATACAAGTATTCCCATGAAGTGCGCGTAATTGCTAAATATGATATATATAAAGTCCGCAAATATGCATTGTCAGGTCGTATAAATGAATGTCGAAGAAGTCATCATGAAGTATATGAGTCCCACAAATAAATTACTTCGTCATGATCGTAGATGGAAGAGAAACACTCCTTTCGGAGTTTACGACTCCTCATGAGCGAGACGCGCAGCGCGGGGAGCGCGGGAGCCGTTCTGCTGCCCGGACCGTGGTGTCCAGTGGGATGACTCGGATGTCGTCGAAGTCGTCGGAGGGGATGGTGGTGTCAAAGGTGTCTTCCTGGCATTCTCCTGGAATTCAACAAGCTTGCCACTTTGTCCAGGGTTGATAGCGAAAACCATGCCCTTTTGGCAATGGCCCGTCTGCTGGCAGTAGAACCACACCGGGTTCGTGTCTTTCACAGTGAATTGTGCACGCGGGAAGGGCTCCTTGTTTTCTGCCACTGGCATGCTGACAGAACAAATCAGAATGCGAGCTGGGCGCGACGGCGAATGTGAGACTTACAATCCAGTGTCGAATCCGCCAGCAAGAGGCGAACAAGGGGTCTCGAGCGTGGACTGTGTCACGGTGTGGTTCTTCTGCTTGAAGACGAACGTGATGATATCGCCGGGGTAGGCCGTCTAGTGATGATGGCTCGTTCAGAAGCTCACGACATGAAATTGCTTGGGCGACTCACCACGAAAGAGGGGTTGTACTGAATGAGTCCGTCGGGACCACCCGCCACTACTTCGATCTCGGCGGCGTTTGTGGGCAGAGCGGCCAGAAGGCCGAGGAAGGTGGAGAGCGTGAAGAGTTTGGTGAACATCGCTAGTGTGTGGTAAATGTGCAGCTGGCGTCGAGGAAAGGAGCTGATAGGTAAGAGAAATTGAAAGGGAGGAGTGGTTGATGAGGCATTAGCGGCCGCTCCGATGGCCTTTATATCGCAATGCGAACCGAGTGAGCGGGTTTCAATTTAGGATGACATAGAATCGACAGGCACACGATGAGAGCAGATGAGGCGCAAGCGGTCCAGCAATCCAGTTCCAAGGCGGTGTACTCACTTGTAGGTCCATCAAGAGTCCGCAAAGAGTGCGCTTAGGCACTGCCTCTGGTGATTTGATAAACAGTGTGGTGAAACAAGGCGGCGTCTTACGGGCTTATCGGTTCGGGCTGGAAGCAACATAATAATTCCACTCTAATTTAAATCCATTGGCATTCAAATTGCGAGATAGCTCTTCAGACAAATGCAAAGATGTGATAGCAGAGGAGAGAGAGACGGAATAGCCTGAGGATTTAATTTCTTCCTTTCGGTCGCGTCAGGAAAATCCCGCAAAACTTAACCCTTAATAACCGCTTATTATGAGCTTATCAGACCGATAAGTCGTGCTAAGTAGGGAGGCAACAAGTGTTCTTTTTTATGCCACCTGTATACTCTACGGAAGTAGATGCTTGGATACTAGAGGAAAAGTAAAACGGATGTTGTGAACGTTTTGCACTGCTCTAGGGTTGTGCATGCACAGCAACAGCGTAGGCGGTGCACGTGCTCGGCCGTGGGTTAAGCCTACCCGATTTAGCAACTACTATGGCCACATGGTTTTGCTCCCGCGCTGCGAAGCCCGAGCCATCATTGCAGGAACCTCATAGACTCCGATGATTGACGCTGCACAGCTGGCGAGAGCATCCCTTCTCCTGTGCTAACAAATTACGCCATCTGCTGTGGAAATTTCGGTCTTCACTCGGGATTCGGACGGTAAGACACATCGTACAAAACGTAAAAGCTGACCGATTGTTTTCGGGCAATGTTCGGGCATGCGTTCAGGACCTCGGGGTGCGTGTGGATTGGACGCGGGAACTCAGGGCATAGACCAGTACCTACGGTGTTCGGAGAGGGCCTACTAATCAAGGAATGACTCGGCGCCACAACCTCCAGCTACTGAACTAATGGCTCTGATCCGAGCTTCGATGTTGGTCATCCAGCACGCATAGAGCCAGGGGAATCCAAGTACTGAAGAATAGCGCCAGTGGAATAGCACGGGAGATGTAGGACTGATATTTCAAAGGATGCCCATCCTGTATCTGCCATACCTGTGTTCAATCGCTCCCAGTAATGCAGTAGTAATGCTCGGTTCATTGTAGGAAGCACCAACATGGACAAAGCCGATATCACTTGGATCTCTCCCCGCTGTCTCTATGATCTAAAACGATGTTTATCATGGGACAAAAAGGTATCAGTAGGCCTTCCCTGCTAAAGCTTGGTCCGTCACACAGTCTGCAACGTAAAGTGAGAAGTTTACCCGAAAGTCTCAATTGAAGAGGCTATATTTATGGTGAAGAACGGATTATGGCCCAAGGAGGTCAGGGTAGGGTGCGCCACCGTCACTGAAACTGAAATCATAACGTGACTCGGTGCAGCTCTGATCGTCGTACATGTGGCAACGATTGCTGGAGACTTGTGCATACGCTATCCCATCTACCCGGGACCGCTGATCACGAATTGTCAAGGATCCCTGACGTGGGTTTGGCTGACATAGCTTGAAGTCATTTCCTGCGGGTGGCTTCTTCACCACACTCCCCACTGGCACGTCGGACCAGAAGCGCAGGTGTGTTCGCTGTCCTGCTACGTCGACAAGCGAGTTCACATTTATTGGATGTCACATAACGTGGCTCCAGCACGGTACTGAAGCTTCGCGGTGATACACGGATCTCTCTCTCGTGCCTTCTCGAACTGTCGAGACAACAGCATACGGGACGCCTCGGCAATCGAGCCCTAGCTCGGGGACACATATTGCCGGAAAGGATGTTACTGTGTTTAGGAACATTCAGGACTCTTTTCGTACGTTCCTTACTGCTATTTCATTTCGAAGTCCTGCTCTCCCTCTTTTCGTTTCCTTTTCCACTCAGCCATCGGACGCAGGACAACACCGCTCCTTTTACTCACAGTAGCGTACTTGTGTATAATCCCCATCGCCTGGCTTCGGCCAGAAGGGCACCTCAGAATCCTATCGATGCAATAGACCACTTCCCTTCCCCTCTCCATTCGTGTGCCGCTGCTTTAAGTCTCTCATTCCGCCAGTTACGGCCCTCTTCCGCGGCGTGTTCTCGTTCTCTCAGGAACGTCCTCTCCCCCCTTCACGCATTCGCTCTCCCTTGAAATCGTGAACTGCTTCGGATCACAAGAACTACTCCTTCGAACTCACAAGCATGGACTTACCATCCTCGCTACATGATGACGACTGGTCCACGAGCAGAGATAGGAGACTGTCGAAGGAGGCGCTGTCAGAAATGGCTTGAAACTTGGCAGAAATTGTACCCTAGAAATGAGCGTGTCGCGTTTCTGAAGCACTGGCAGTTTCCATTGTTAGATCACAATGTGACCAAACAGCCTGAGCGCGAATGATCCAATTAAGCCCAATCCATAATGTATACAGGTGTCCTCATGCGAAGTCCATGTAACTGCTAATTGATTCTAAAATATGATATAAAGTCCAATGTGCGTTATCAGGTCGTATAAATGAATGTCGAAAAGTCGTCATGAAGTAATGAGTCCCACGAGTAAATTGGTCCGTCATGATCGTAGATGGAAGAGAAACACTCCGTATCAGAGTTTACGACTCCTCACGACCGAGACGCGCAGCACGAGGGGCACGGGAGCCGTTCTGCTGCCCGGACCGTGGTGTCCAGTGGGACGACTCCGATGTCGTCGAGGTCGTCGGAGGGGATGGTGGTGTCAAGGGTGTCTTCCTGGCATTCTCCTGGAATTCAACAAGCTTGCCACTTTGTCCAGGGTTGATAGCGAAAACCATGCCCTTTTGGCAATGTCCAGTTTGCTGGCAGTAGAACCACACCGGGTTCGTGTCTTTCACAGTGTATTGTACCCGTGGGAAGGGCTCCTTGTTTTCTGCCACTGGCATACTGACAGAACGAATCAGAACGCGAGCTGGACGAAACGGCGAATGTGAGACTTACAATCCAGTGTCGAATCCGCCAGCAAGAGGAGAACAAGGGGTTTCAAGTGTAGACTGTGTCACGGTGTGGTTCTTCTGCTTGAAGACGAACTTGATGATATCGCCGGGGTAGGCCGTCTAGTGATGATGGCTCGTCCAGAAGCTCACAACATGAAATTGCATGGGCGACTTACCACGAAAGAGGGATTGTACTGAATAAGTCCGTCAGGACCACCCGCCACTACTTCGATCTCGGCGGCGTTTGTGGGCAGAGCGGCCAGAAGGCCGAGGAAGGTGGAAAGCGTGAATAGTTTAGTGAACATCGCTAGTGTGTCGTAAATGTGCAGCTGGCGTCGAGGAAAGGAGCTGATAGGTGAGAGAAATTGAAGGGAGTGGTTGATGAGGCATTAGTGGCCGCTTCGATGGCCTTTATATCGCAATGCGACCCGAGTGAGCGCGTTTCGATTTAGTATGACATGGAATCAACAAGCGCACGATGGGAGCAGATGAGGTGCAAGGGGTTTAGAAATCCTGTTCCAAGGCGGTGTGCTCACTTGTAGGTCCATCAAGAGTCTGCAAAGAGTGCGCTCAGGCACTGCCTCCGGTTAGTATGGTGAGACAATGCAGCGTCGTACGGGGCTTGTCGGTTCGGGCTGGAGGCAACATGATAATTCCACTCTAATTTGGATCCATTGGTATTCAAATTACAAGATAGCTCTTCAGGCAAATGCGAAGATGTGATAGCAGAGGAGAGAGAGCCTTTCGGTCGCATTAGGAAGATCCTACAAAACCTAACCCTTTAATAACTGCTTATTATGTGCTTATCGGACCGATAAGTCGTACTTAGGGAGGCAAGAAGGGGTTTTTTTTCTGATGCCGCTTGTATACACTAATAAAAGTGGCTTCTTGAATAATAGAGGAAAAGTAAGGATCGAAGCGGAAGTTGTGCCAGTGAACGTTTTGCACTGCTCTAAGGTTGTGCAACTTGTGCTTGCACTGCTGATTTTCTTGCGGTGCGCTTGTTTAACTTTCAACCGTGGGTTAAGCCTACTCGATTTAGCAACGACTGTGACCACATTGCTTCCGAAGGCTCCCGCGCTCCCGTACCCGAGCCATCAAATTGCATCAAACCTCATGTCATGCCTGTCATGGACTCAGACTCTGGTGGATCGGCGCTGCACAGCTAGCGCGAGCGTCCCTTCTTCTGCGCTAAAAATTACGCCATTTGCCGTAGAAATCTCGGTCTTCTCAGGAATTGCATGGTAAGACACACTGTAGAAACCGTAAAAGCTGACCGATTCTTTTCGGGCAGTGTTCGGGCACGCGTTAAGGACCGGGGCGCGTGTGGGCTGGACGCAGGATGGACGCAGGAACAAACCAAGACCTACGGTGTTTGAAGAGGGCCTACGAATCAAGAAATGACTGAGGCGTGGTGAATGCGCCACAACCTCCAGCTACAACCGATGTCTCTGATCCGGGTGTCGCCGCCCACTTTGAATTGCAGTTCTCTTGATCCGCTCTGCTCCGCGCGCTCAGCACCTATGCTATGAGACATCACGGCATCCTCGGGAAAGTTTAGCACGACTTATCGGTCTGATAAACTCCTAATAAGCAGTTATTAAGAGTTAAATTTTGTGGGATTTTCCTGATGCGCCCACTGGAGAAATTAAATCCTCGGGTTATTCTCTCTCTCCTCTGCGATCGCATCTTCTGGGGATCTCTCTCACAATTTGAATACCAATGATTAGATTCAAATTATCATGTTGCCTCCAGCCCGAACTGACAAGGTCGGAGTATGCCGTATTATTTCACCTAACTCTTTATCAAGTAAGCGGAGGCAGTGCCTTAGCGCACTCTTGGAGAACTTCAAGCGAGCACACCGCCTTGGGACAGGATTGCTGGACCCCTTGCGCCTCATCCGATCGTCTTGCGCGCTCTCATCATGTGCTTGACGACTCTCTGTCATCCTAAGTTGAAACCAGCTCACTCGGCTCGCATCTCGATATAAAGGCCATCGGAGCGGACACTTATGCCTCATCAAACAGTCCTCCGTTTCAATTTCTCTTACCTATCAGCTCCTTTTCTCGACGCCAGCTGCACATTTACCATACACTAGCAATGTTCACCAAACTCTTCACGCTCTCCACCTTCCTCGGCCTTCTGGCCGCCCTGCCTGCAAACGCTGCCGAGATCGAAGTAGTGGCGGGTGGTCCTGACGGACTTATTCAGTACAACCCTTCCTTCGTGGTGAGTCGCCCATACAATTTCTCGTCATGAGCTTCTGGACAAACCATAATCACTAGACGGCCTACCCCGGCGAAATCATCACGTTCGTCTTCAAGCAGAAGAACCACACCGTGACGCAGTCCACCCTCGAGACCCCTTGTTCGCCTCTTGCTGGCGGATTCGACACTGGATTGTAAGTTCCTCATTCACTGTTGCATCCAGCTCGGGTTTTGATTCGCTCTGTCAGTATGCCAGTGGCGGAAAACAAGGAGCCCTTCCCGCGGGCACAATACACTGTGAAAGACTCGAACCCGGTGTGGTTCTACTGCCAGCAGACTGGACATTGCCAAAAGGGCATGGTTTTCGCGATCAACCCTGGACAAAGTGGCAAGCTTGTTGAATTCCAGGAGAATGCCAGGAAAACGCCCTTGACACCACCATCCCCTCCGACCACTTCTACGACATCGGAGTCGTCCCACTGGACTCCACGGTCCGGGCAGCAGAACGGCTCCCGTGCCCCTCGTGCTGCGCGTCTCGGTCGTGAGGAGTCGTAAACTCCGATACGGAGTGTTTCTCTTGCATCTATGATCATGACGGACCAATTTATTTGTGGGACTCATTACTTCATGACGACTTTTCGACATTCATTTATACGACCTCATGACGCACATTGGACTTTATATCATATTTTAGAATCAATTAGCAGTTACACGGACTTCGCATGAGGACACCTGTATACATTATGGATTAGGCTTAATTGGATCATTCCCGCTCAGGCTGTTTGGTCACATTGTGATCTAACCACTGAAACTGCCAGTGCTTCAGAAACGCGACACGCTCATTTCTAGGGTCCAATTTCTGCCAAGTTTCGAGCCATTTCTGACAGCGCCTCCTTCGACAGTCTCCTATCTCTGCTCGTGGACCAGTCGTCATCATGTAGCGAGGATGGTAAGTCCATGCTTGTGAGTTCGAAGGAGTAGTTCTTGTGATCCGAAGCAGTTCACGATTTCAAGGGAGAGCGAATGCGTGAAGGGGGGAGAGGACGTTCCTGAGAGAACGAGAACACGCCGCGGAAGAGGGCCGTAACTGGCGGAATGAGAGACTTAAAGCAGCGGCACACGAATGGAGAGGGGAAGGGAAGTGGTCTATTGCATCGATAGGATTCTGAGGTGCCCTTCTGGCCGAAGCCAGGCGATGGGGATTATACACAAGTACGCTACTGTGAGTAAAAGGAGCGGTGTTGTCCTGCGTCCGATGGCTGAGTGGAAAAGGAAACGAAAAGAGGGAGAGCAGGACTTCGAAATGAAATAGCAGTAAGGAACGTACGAAAAGAGTCCTGAATGTTCCTAAACACAGTAACATCCTTTCCGGCAATATGTGTCCCCGAGCTAGGGCTCGATTGCCGAGGCGTCCCGTATGCTGTTGTCTCGACAGTTCGAGAAGGCACGAGAGAGAGATCCGTGTATCACCGCGAAGCTTCAGTACCGTGCTGGAGCCACGTTATGTGACATCCAATAAATGTGAACTCGCTTGTCGACGTAGCAGGACAGCGAACACACCTGCGCTTCTGGTCCGACGTGCCAGTGGGGAGTGTGGTGAAGAAGCCACCCGCAGGAAATGACTTCAAGCTATGTCAGCCAAACCCACGTCAGGGATCCTTGACAATTCGTGATCAGCGGTCCCGGGTAGATGGGATAGCGTATGCACAAGTCTCCAGCAATCGTTGCCACATGTACGACGATCAGAGCTGCACCGAGTCACGTTATGATTTCAGTTTCAGTGACGGTGGCGCACCCTACCCTGACCTCCTTGGGCCATAATCCGTTCTTCACCATAGATATAGCCTCTTCAATTGAGGCTTTCGGGTAAACTTCTCACTTTACGTCGCAGACTGTGTGACGGACCAAGCTTTAGCACGGAAGGCCTACTGATACCTTTTTATCCCATGATAAACATCATTTTAGATCATAGAGACAGCGGGGAGAGATCCAAGTGATATCGGCTTTGTCCATGTTGGTGCTTCCTACAATGAACCGAGCATTACTGGGAGCGATTGGACACAGGTATGGCAGATACAGGATGGGCATCCTTTGGAATATCAGTCCTACACCTCCCGTGCTATTCCACTGGCGTTATTCTTCAGTACTTGGATTCCGCTGGCTCTATGCGTGCTGGATGACCAACACGAAGTTCGGATCAGAGCCATTAGTTCAGTAGCTGGAGGTTGTGGCGCCGAGTCATTCCTTGATTCGTAGGCCCTTTCCAAACACCGTAGGTACTGGTTTATGCCCTGAGTTCCCGCGTCCAACCCACACGCACCCCGAGGTCCTGAACGCATGCCCGAACACTGCCCGAAAACAATCGGTCAGCTTTTACGTTTTCTACGATGTGTCTTACTGTCCAAATCCCGAGTGAAGACCGAAATTTCCACAGTAGATGGCGTAATTTGTTAGCGCAGGAGAAGGGATGCTCTCGCCAGCTGTGCAGCGTCAATCATCGGAGTCTATGAGGTTCCTGCAGTGATGGCTCGGGCTTCGCGGCGCGGGAGCAAAACCATGTGGCCATAGTAGTTGCTAAATTGGGTAGGCTTAACCCACGGCCGAGCACGTGCACTGCCCACGCTGTTGCTGTGCATGCACAACCCTAGAGCAGTGCAAAACGTTCACAACATCCGTTTTACTTTTCCTCTAGTATTCAAGCAGCTACTTTCGTAGAGTATACAGGTGGCATAAAGAACATTTGTTGCCTCCCTACTTAGCACGACTTATCGGTCTGATAAGCTCATAATAAGCGGTTATTAAGGGTTAAGTTGTGCGGGATTTTCCGATGCGACTGAAAGGGTGCAATTTAATCCTCAGGCTATTCCGTCTCTCTCTCCTTTGCTATCACATCTTTGCATTTGCCTGAAGAGCTATCTCGCAATTTGAATGCCAATGGATTCAAATTAGAGTGGAATTATCATGTTGCCTCCAGCCCGAACCGATAAGCCCGTAAGACGCCGCATTGTTTCACCACACTGTTTATCAAGTCACCAGAGGCAGTGCCTGAGCGCACTCTTTGCGGACTCTTGATGGACCTACAAGTGAGCACACCGCCTTGGAACAGGATTGCTGGACCGCTTGCGCCTCATCTGCTCTCATCGTGTGCTTGTCGATTCTATGTCATCCTAAATTGAAACCCGCTCACTCGGTTCGCATTGCGATATAAAGGCCATCGGAGCGGCCGCTAATGCCTCATCAACCACTCCTCCCTTTCAATTTCTCTTACCTATCAGCTCCTTTCCTCGACGCCAGCTGCACATTTACGACACACTAGCGATGTTCACTAAACTCTTCACGCTCTCCACCTTCCTCGGCCTTCTGGCCGCTCTGCCCACAAACGCCGCCGAGATCGAAGTAGTGGCAGGTGGTCCCGACGGACTTATTCAGTACAACCCCTCTTTCGTGGTAAGTCGCCCATGCAATTTCATGTCGTGAGCTTCTGAACGAGCCATCATCACTAGACGGCCTACCCCGGCGATATCATCACGTTCGTCTTCAAGCAGAAGAACCACACCGTGACCCAGTCGACGCTCGAAACCCCTTGTTCTCCTCTTGCTGGCGGATTCGACACTGGATTGTAAGTCTCACATTCGCCGTCGCGCCCAGCTCGCGTTCTGATTGGTTCTGTCAGCATACCAGTGGCAGAAAACAAGGAGCCCTTCCCGCGGGCACAATACACTGTGAAAGACACGAACCCGGTGTGGTTCTACTGCCAGCAGACTGGCCATTGTCAAAAGGGCATGGTTTTCGCTATCAACCCTGGACAAAGTGGCAAGCTTGTTGAATTCCAGGAGAATGCCAGGAAGACACCCTTGTCACCACCGTCCCCTCCGACAACTTCGACGACATCGGAGTCATCCCACTGGACACCACGGTCCGGGCAGCAGAACGGCTCCCGCGCTCCCCGCGCTGCGCGTCTCGCTCATGAGGCCTGAGGAGTCGTAAACTCCGAAAGGAGTGTTTCTCTTCCATCTACGATCATGACGAACTAATTTATTTGTGGGACTCATACTTCATGATGACTTCTTCGACATTCATTTATACGACCTGACAATGCATATTTGCGGACTTTATATATATCATATTTTAGAATAAATTAGCAATTACGCGTACTTCATGGGAATACTTGTATATGATTGCTGAATTGGATCATTCGCGCTGCGACAACCAAAGATTTCTATGATCGTGCAGAAGATCCGAGCGACTAGCTAATACCACCACGAAAGAAAAACATCGACGCGGAGGACTACAAAGATGATCTAAGTTCCGTACCCGAAAGCCTTTATGATCTTGTTGGCCAACCAGTGATCCAGTGGCTCAGAGAGCTGAATGTACCAGAACAATCCCGCACCGTTTGGTAGTGGCTGACATACGCGTTTTGCTCCCTTCCACCCAACGTCGTAAGGCCGGCATGTGCTGTAGTCTCGGGAACAAGCACCGCGAGCCCTGCCATAGATCTCTGAGCTCGAATTCGCCTTTTCCTCTCGGGCGCGTTTCTGCCACACTCAGCCTCTCACCCCTCCTTTCTATTCTCGTTCTCACAAGCCTTGCTCTTCTTTGTCCACCCTCGCACTCTTACGCTCGATCTGTTCTCCCTCACGACCCAGTCTCTTCTTCTGCTATGCCCCAGGTTTCCTACCGAAGACACGCGGAGCGCTCAAGCGTCGTTGGCTAACCCCACTGGTGCGCACCGCCTCGAGAAGCCCGTCGTCCCACGTTGCGCGCATCGCATGCGGCCCGCTGCAAAGTCATGCCTCAGCCTAGGTGGCTAGTCCATGGTTGTGTGAGATGGTTCCCGCTGAGCCGCGTGAACGATACTGGGCAAGACAAGATGAGTCTAAACGCAAAACAAGTGACCAACAGTCGAAAGAGGAACATATAGCCCATGGGATTCGCTTGTTCGGCGAATACGCAATTATTTTTGCTTGCTTTGCCGTCGGGGTTTGCAGGTCGCAGGTGACATGGAAAGTCCTCAATGAACAGGACACCGGTGTGCTTGCGAGAGTAGTACTTTCCCGAGAAGGTCGCGATGTCTCATAGCATATGTGCCGAGCGCGCGGAGCAGAGCGGATCAAGAGAACTGCCAGCGCAATAGAGTGGGCGGTGCCATGGGTGACACCCGGATCAGAGACATCGTTTACTGTAGTAGCTGGAGGTTGTGGCGCATTCACCACGTGGCTCAGTCATTCCTTGATTCGTAGGCCCTCTTCAAACACCGCAGGTACTGGTTTGTGCCCTGAGTTCCCGCGTCCAACCCACACGCGTCCCGAGGTCCTTAACGCGTACCCGGAGACTGCCCGAGCACAATCAGTCAGCTTTGCATCTTTGACATTTTCTACAATGTGTCTTGCTGTCCAATTCCCGAGAAGACCGACATTTCTACAGGAGATGGCGTAATGTTTTAGCGCAGAAGAAGGGATGCTTGCGCCAGCTGTGCAGCGTCGATCACCGGAGTCTATGAGGCTCCTGCCAGTGCATCGCGTGAGCGAAACCATGTGGCCGGCGACGTAGTTGCTAAATCGAGTAGGCTTTACCCACACGCACCGCGATCAAAATCAAAATGGCGGTGCACGCACAACCCTAGAGCAGTGCAAAACGTTCACAACGTCCATTTCGATCCTTACCTTGCCTCCATTATTCAAGCAGTTGCTTTGAGTAGGGTGTACAAGCGGCATAAAAAAAAATACCTTGCCTCTACTTAGCATAACTTATCGGTCTGATTATAATCTGATAAGCTCATAATAGGCGGTTATTGAGGGTTAAGTTTTATGGAATTTTCCTGACCTACTCTCTCTCTGCTATAACATCTTTGCATCTGCCTGAAGAGCTATCTCGCAATTTGAATGCCAATGGACTCAAATTAGAGTGGAATTATCATGTTGCCTCCAGCCGAACCGACAAGCCCGGGGCACGCCGCATTGTTTCACCATGCTCTTTATCAAGTAACCGGAGGCAGTGCCTGAGCGCACTCTTTGCAGACTCTTGACGGACCTACAGCGACACCGCCTTAGAACTGGATTCCTGGACCGCTTGTGCCTCATCTACTCTTATCGTGTGTTTGTCGATTCTATGCCATCCTAAATTGAAATCCGCTCACTCGGGTCCCATTGCGATATAAAGGTCATCGGAGCGGCCACTGATGCCTCATCAACCACTCCTCCGTTTCAATTTCTCTTACCTATCAGCTCCTTTCCTCGACGCCAGCTGCACATTTACCATACACTAGCGATGTTCTCTCAACTATTCACGCTTTCCGCCTTGCTTGGCCTTCTGGCCGCTCTGCCCACAAACGCTGCCGAGATCGAAGTAGTGGCGGGTGGTCCCGATGGACTCATCCAGTACAACCCCTCCTTCGTGGTAAGTGACCCATACAATTTCTTATCGTGAGCTTCTGGACAAACCATCACCACTAGACGGCCTACCCCGGCGATATCATCACGTTCGTCTTCAAGCAGAAGAACCACACCGTGACACAGTCCACGCTCGAGACCCCTTGTTCGCCTCTTGCTGGCGGATTCGACACTGGATTGTAAGTCTCTCATTCGCCATTTCGTCCAGCTCGCGTATTGATTCGTTCTGTCAGTATGCCAGTGGCGGAAAACAAGGAGCCCTTCCCGCGGGCACAATACACTGTGAAAGACACGAACCCGGTGTGGTTCTACTGCCAGCAAACCGGCCATTGCCAAAAGGGCATGGTTTTCGCGATCAACCCTGGACAAAGTGGCAAACTTGTTGAATTCCAGGAGAATGCCAGGAAGACACCCTTGACACCACCATCCCCTCCGACGACTTCGACGACTTCCGAGGCATCCCACTGGACACCCCGCTCAGGACAGCAGAATGGCTCCCGTGCTCCTCGCGCGGCGCGTCTCGGTCGTGAGGAGTCGTAAACTCCGATACGGGGGTGTTTCTCTTGCATCTACGATCATGACGGATTAATTTATTTGTGGACTCATTACTTCACGACGACTTATTCGACATTCGTTTATACGACCCGACAACGCATATTTGCGGACATTATATCACATTTTAGAATAAATTAGCACCTACACCTACTTTGCATGGGAACACCTTTATATATGACTGTGCTTAATTGGATCAGTCTCGCTACGATAAGCAATGATTCCTATGGTCGTGCAAAAGACCTGAGCGACTAGCTAATGCCACCACGAAAGAATGTCATCGACTGGGAGGACTACGAAAATGATCTAAGTTCCAAACTCGAGGGCCTCTGATCTCGTTGGCCAACGAGTGATGCAGTGGCTCAGAGAGCCGATTGCTGATATCCGTTTTTTGCTCCCTTCCACCCCACGCTGTAAGGCCAGCATGCGCTGTAGCCTCGGAGATAGACCCAACGAGCCCTGCCATAGATCTCTGAGCTCGAATTCGCCTTTCCCTGTCGTCCGCGTTTCGGCCACCAGGGCCCCTTCGTCCCACATTGCGCGCATCGCATACGGCCCCCCGCAAAGTCTGGCCTCAGTGTAGCACAGGTGGTTAGTCCATGCTTGTGTGAGATGGCTCTCGCCGGGCCGCGTGAACGATATTGGGCAAGACGGGATGAGACTGGACGCGAAACGATGGGGATAAACGCAATCGCAAACCGGTAGCGCGGCGGCCCTGAGTGGGGGATACCCGTGTCCCACCTGCTCACAAGGCTGCATGCGGGTTTATATGGCCCGACCGGTAGCTACTCACAGTCTAGCAGTCCTAGACCGCTTGTCCGTAGCACTAAGAAAGGAGTCTGTCCTGAAATGTGCGCGCGACAACGAGGGTGAGGGGTGACGCGGAGAATGGAAAGACGGCGATGCTTCCTTGTGTGGCATGGACCCACGATCGCTGTCCTGTGGCGTCGGTCGTTGTCGGGCGGGTCGGACGAGGTCGAATGTTCCAGGCCTAGCGCGCTACATCTCCCGGGGATTATGACCTTGGCCGTCCCCGGCCAAGCCTGGCTGTAACGGTGTCGCGTCGGCACGCCTTGAGTCGGCGTAGGGGACGAACAGATGGTTGATTGTTGAACGCGGCGGGGTGGCGCTGGACATGGAGTGGGCAGCTGTGCGACGTCGAAAGGAGGAGCTTGCTGTGCAGTGCTTACTTGTAACTGACGGGACGGTGTGGACAGGGTTTTTGAACAGTGAACAGAAAGGAGCAGGTGAAATGCTGGGAGTCCCTTTCTCTTTGAAGGCACTGAGTATAGGGGAGGGGGAGTCGCCAGTGGTGGCCCCCTCTTAGAAGGGACTCCTTGAGGAACATCAGCAATTTGCCTGCGGCCAAGGGCGAAGAACGTAGATATGAGAACTTGAGGTCAAGGAACAAGACCAGCATCTAGTGGAAAGGTGCCAGCCTCACTGAGGCAAGATGACACGTCTCTGGATGTCCTGGGACTAGCTCTCCTAGCGCATCCTAGCAGATCCAGTGGCTTCCAACTCTGTCTGGCTCCAGAAGACTCCAGAAGACTAGCCGCGATTTATCTCAGCACGCTGGGGCCAGTCGTCCTAGTTTGGCACATAGAGCCAGATTAGCAACTTAGGTCCAGAATATGATGTTAAAATCAGAATGGTGACCTGACGTGAGTGTGAGTTCATGGTTCCAGGACATTAAATAGAACAAGATTGGTGCATTTTAACAGAATCACACATTGTATTTTTGAGCAAAACTGAAATTATATTTATGCCAATGGGTAACAAAAAGGATACATGTGGGAGGTTGGGAGGGACAGGCACGTCACGCCGGAGGTGGTGACGCCAGCTCGACCTTGTCACTGTCGGTTTTGTGCCATGTTTCTTTGGGAGTGAGCGTGCTGGCAGTGGGAGGGGTGGTGGCAGAGGTCAGGACTGGTCAGAACATGAAAAAGTGGCACTCACTCAGAGAGGGGAGGACGACGACTCGGGCAGCATGGGTTATGGGGACAGGCATGGCTCAGATGGTTGTGATTCGAGCTGTGAGAGACGCGAGACAGCATGACTGGTCAGGACATGGAAAGAAATTGAGCAAGGGAGACGAACTCACCTCTGCAATGGGGCGACATGCGGTGCCATGGCACCACTGTAGGGGCCAGAGGAGCAGGGCAAGGGGGACTGGTCAGGACACCAAAAAAAAAAAGCAAAGGGCACTCACCCGCTCAAGCCCAGGACACAGAAAAAAGAGGGGGGGTCTGCAACTGGCCAGCATACTGGGGGAAGGGGAAAGCGACCCATTGTGGGCCTGGGGCACTCACCAATTGGAGACGCCTCGGGCGGCGTGGCATCGGGGGTGGGAGCGGCAATGATGGTTGTGATTCAGCCTGTGTCATGAGGGGGAAAGCAAGTGAGTGATAGCAGCACTCACCGGGCAATGTCACATGTCGAGGGGGGAAAGACAGGGGAAAGACTCGGAGGTGATGACCCCCAACCACATGCCAAGTCCCTTTTCATCGTTGTCCAGGTTGATTCTTTCCCACGCTCCACAGGCTCAGGCTGTCACCCCAAAATTTGTGCAACAGGAGCAGGAGCTTAGTTACTGCCATCTCTCGGCGGTGCACTGTTGACTTTAACGCGATCATGTGACGAAACGCGGTTGTGTTTCGCGAGTGTACACGTGACGGAGTGTGACGGCTGACTAGTGCTGACTGGCAGCACTGGCTTTGTGCTACTCAGACGCCTTGTGCAACACCTTTGCACCTCCCAGGACAGCACGGCACCCTTTCGATGGGCCTCAAGACAAACACAGGCTGACAGTAAGACAGGTTGGCAGGGGTATGACCCAAGCTGCGTGGCTATTTTCTTATGGGTGGTGCCGCCTTTTTTCGACTCGGATTTGACAGCCCCAGTAAGTTCCTTCCGGGACCTCAGGTGGCCATTCAGGTCCCTTCGTGGCGGCGCATCATGCCCACACTCATGCTTTGCAGTGGCATCTCAAGCGTGCCTTTGCCCCCTTGCGGTGCATCTCCTGGCAGCCCATCGGGTTCGTGTTTGCCCTTGAATGGGCCTGCTCGCACCCGCACTTTCGTGGCAGTGTCTCAGGCAGTGGCTTGGTGATGTGCTTACCTTTTCAGCCTTGCTGTGGTGTTTCCTACGCACGCCCTGCCTTGTCATGTGCCACGGGCTATGCCCCAGGTTTTGCAGTGGTGGTTCTCTTAGCCCCACGAGCAAGCTCAATGCTGACAGTACCCTTGGCCAGGGCAGGTGTAGTGGCTGCAACTGGCAGTGTTCACACTTTTGTGGCAGCGCCTCTGGTCTGCACCCACCCCTCTGCGGCAGCGACTCAACCAGCACTCGCCACTGTCGAAGACCTCCTCTAGACACTCCTCGCAGGTGCGCGTTTACCATCTCCTTCACACGTAATTTTTTGCTCAACAACTAGTTGGCTACGTAGGAGCGGGATGCAGTACGTTTGTGTGTTTCCCAGCTTGATTTCAACTACACGCCCCCGCCCGGATTCGACACGTGGAAGGTCAACGGCCTCATCGCGTCACTCCTTGCACTTAGGCCTGAGGATCACGGGAAAAGTACGGTGCTCAAGATCGCAGCAGCCGCAAGCTATACAACATCGTTGAGGACCGACTCAGAGGCAAGGACCTCCTTGAGTGCAGGTGTGGCGCCTGCAACCGGCATGCTCCCCTCGCTTGTGCGCATCACCTTTGGTGCATCTGACTGGCCTGACATCTGGTATAATCTATGGGTGTGGGTACCCTGTGACTTTATGTGGTGCTGGTGGAACTAATAGGAAATTTCCTCATTTCTGGGAGACATGGACCTAGATCGTGTCACTGGAACACTAGGTTGATTAGAATGGCTGGAATCAATGGAGATGCGGGCTGGGACAACTGGGATTGGTTGCCTAGCAACCCTAGCCTTTCCAGTCCTCCAGCTGCATGTCATCTTGCTGATGCACTGGGGCAGTTGCAGCCATTTGTAGCGTAGGTGGTTGCAGCAGCGAGTATACGTTGGGGGCGATCAGGTTGATTGGAGCTAGCCTGAGGTGCAGGCATTGGCGGAGAAAGAGCAGAGGTGCAAGCAGAGGTGAGACGTTCTGGGTGAAGCATCGTCGAGAGTCCCGTCATCGATGTTGCACGGGCATGCGTGGGGTTGCAGAAGGCAAAAACGCAGAAACCGAAAACGCAGAAACCCAGACCTAGATAACTTAGGGAAGAAGCAACGTCAAAGGGAGTCACAGGACTCTCAAAGGATGCTTCATGGCACCCGGAACGTCTTGCCTCCGCCACTGGCAATCTCCGCCCGCCACGACCCCCAAGCTGGTTCCAGTCAACCCAATCGCCTCGCTTTCGCCCTCTTTTCCCTTTCGACCGCTCTTTGGTGGTCCCGTCCCTCCCATGCCCAGTCTATTCTCTCCTTCCTGCACGCACAACTACCTCTCCTCACAAGTCACAGAAGACTTCCACAGAACTGTCAGACGAGTTTGGCCGCGTTTCCAGCCCAAATTCTGCCCGCGGTGCGGTGACCGTTCCCGTCAAGAAGGACAAGCCCGCACCCGCACCCTGAGCGGCGTCAAGGGCACGGCACCCAGTGCTGTCCCCAACGAAGGTGATATCGTTATTCCCGACGGGAGCTTTTTCCCTCGACCTCGACCCACTCGGCGGCGAACCTACATGTCCGTCAGATTCGGAACGGGGTCCGTACCTTCACCTCTCTTCCTTCAGTATCTTTCTCCCCCATCGTCATCGTCATCACTCTTCTTTGAAGCGCTGGGCGCGATCTCGCGGTTCAGTTTTGGAGATCGTTGATGTTGTGCCCCGGGCGCCACTGTCGCGCGTCGCTGATTTGCCCTCATCGGGCCTCGTGCTTTCGCCCTAAACCCCCAACCTTGGACACCCTTACTAACAATAATAATGACCATCACAGGTCACCGCCGGCGGGAGCAAGAATACGTTTGCCTCTCATATCTCCACGACGTCATCCTCGGTCTCGATGAAGTCGACCGCCTCGTCCACACCGTCACCAAGAAGCTCGGCACACGTGGTCTCGAAACCACTTTTCTTTTTTTCTAGTCGTCAACTCTTCCGGAGTTCGTCGCCTCATCCAAGCTTTCCTCCGTACTTGTGTGTCGTTCCCTGCGCCGGACGCTGAGCGCACATGGCACCAGGAGGTGCGCTTTTCTGCGCTCGCAGAACTTGCCACGTGCCTGTGATGAGGTCTCGCCCGAGTCTTGCATGTCTCTGGGGTCAATCCCGTGCGTGGCCTTCTCTCTTGGGATCTTGGGATATGTACATCGGTGGAGTGAGACCAAATTTGGTAAGGGACTTTCTCCCGCACGTCTTTATACCCACAATGTTGATTCCCGTTCGTCCAAGACTATCCAGCAACCCATTTTGAAGCCATAATCGCGCACTTACGGCGACCACTCCCTTCAATCATAATCCATGTTCTTTCTCTCCTCGCGTGTCTTACAGCCCACTCGTCATCTTCAGGGTACACCCCTCCAACCCTTTCACCACTTTTCGGACCCCTTCTTTTCGGCCTTGGTCCCGCCGCGTTACTTTTCCACCATACCTACCTTGAATACCTTCGTGCCACTAATGAAATGGAGCACGTTCTACTCGGCTTTGTTCGCTGACAAGATCCACCGTGTAATGAGTCGTCTGGTTCGTTTGACGGCGGACCCGGCAGAGCTGCATCTCTTAGTGTACCCACGCGGCTCAAAGATCGGATTCGGAGTTATCCCGGAACCAGCCACTCGATTAAGGAAGCACGACACGCTTCAACCTCGCTGTGGAGCCCGCATCGTGCGCGTTGTTAACGTAAGGCGGAACGTCCGCATGTATACGCAAGATCTTGTCAAGACTGCTGAAAGTTGGTGTACTCGACCTCCCAGCGGGGTGACTCACGCCCCAAATGTATTCGCACAATTTTGCGATTGGGACCGAGTGGCCATCGACGCTCAAGCTGGCGCCGCCATACGTAGACAGCGTCAAGAAGCGCATGGACCTTCCCCCTAATTTCCATCCACATACGGGTGTTGCATCGTCCAATGCGTCGATCGCTTCCCCTACCACAGTATCCACACTCGGAGATAGCCCGACGGACTACTTCGGTTTAGGAAAGCCAATTATCGCGAGAGAAGAGCGATTCCAGAGTTTGACAGAACTTAAGCGGGGCGAATTTGGGGCGATGGGCTCCGGGGGCCTGGATCCGGGTCAGAAGAAATTACAGTTTGACCTCACAGAAAGTGCCCGGACGGTACGTCTCGATCTCGGCTCTGTCGTGTTACTAATGTTCACGTACCGTATTGCAGTCGCGAGCGGCGAAACGAACGACGCTCACTTGGACGGATTTCTCGACCACTGGATTCACTTGCACCGGCGCGCCACTGAGCACGACGCTACAATTCAGCACTCCCCTCGTAAACTCAATCTCATCTTGGCCGGAGCAACAAGCAAGTTGAAAAAGACACAGAAGTCTCTCCCACCATTTAGATGGGACACCGAGGCTGATGGGCACGGAGGTGATCGTTGAGGAGGCATTCATGGATATGTTCTGTGACCTGATGTATGGCGGTGGGTGGACGGAGATTGGACGGGAGGAGGTTGACGGGGTGTGTAATTGGGCCCTGGTGAGAGCCACCGTCTAGGTCCTCCTTGATCACCATTTTAACGCCCTTTGCCCTTGCAGATCGAGTTCAAATCACTTCCCTTAACCAAGTCGACTATTTCTAGTGGTACCGCGTGTACTTCCTCCACAGTGTTCCTTTTCGAGGAGTTTGTGCCGCTCGAATACCGGCAACGATTTTCTGCGGGCGTACAAAACAAAAGGATGTTGGCTTCCTTCTTCTCACCTGGCAAGACAAAGCAATGGAAACAAGCTGCCACTCTTAATGGGCGCTCTTAAGTTGTCGGACACGTCCCTTGGAGTTTGAACTCTCGGGAGGCCGAGTTCGAGGGACTCCTTCGTGGCGACAACAGTTCGACGAGGGTCATTTCACTCGGTCGTGATGGGCCCGTAAAGCGAGACATTATCCCGAGAGCGGACCTACTGGCCTCGCAGAGTCCTTCATCGAGGCGTACTCGACCAGACATCTCTACTCCCTTGTTCATTGCGCCGCGGGAGGAAACTACACCTCGTTCGTCTACCCCAGTCATCCAAACAGGCACCTTGTCATCCAAGGCACCGGAAATGGACGTTTCCGACTACCCACAAGCCTTCCACGCGGTCCGCACCCACGCACATCTGGCCTGACTCCTTCCCGGGCAGAAGACTTCGAGTTCGAGACGCGCCTCGCAAACGACAGCGATGGCGAGTTGAATAGCATTAACACGAATTCACGAAAGATGGCGGAGGAAGGACGGATACTGGGTCGACATACTAGTTGCGAGCCACTCGCGCTGCGCAGGAAACCAAGACGCGGAGCATCGCCGCTCCGGGGCCCTCGACCATGCAATGCTAGTCGTCAAGACCCAGAAGTCGCGAGCCAAGAAGTGGCTCAGGTTCCCGCAGGCATTCGTGGCCCTTCACCCCGTTCGAAGGAGAAAGTGTCACCATCGAGCCAATGAATGTCCCACACCGTTCGAGGATGGACAATACTGGGACGGCTCTTGACGAAATATACGCGCCAACGATACCTGGCAGCGTCGACCTGGCAGAGCCGGAAGAGGTGCAAGACCCAGAACCGCAGCGCCCTCAACGGCGGATGGGCTATTTCGACTTGCATCCTGACCGCCGGTACATGCAAGTGGGCGGGGATGGAGGTGACCATGTTAGACCAATTTGCCTACTGTAGGCAACAGGAGACATTGAGACTCTCCCACGACCGAGAGCATCTATTCGTCCATCCCCCTGCCTTACCCTGCTTCATACTGAACGCCTTCATCCTGACCCTGCCGTTGGCTCCCTCTTCCCCCTTTCGGCTCCAATGCCGAGCCCACAGACACCGACATATACTCAGCGTGACCTGCAACGGCAGCAGGAAGTGCGCGACAGATTGTCGGGAAAGCCCGGCCGGGCCGGCCCGAAGGCGAGCTCGCCGATCGAGATGTATCGTGAGAAGGAGGCAGGCGGCCAGCAGTAAAGGCTCTCCGGGAAGGTCTGCCGGTACTTCCTCACAAGAGCAGCCACCTCGGCCGCCCGCACCGGTGGCGAAAGAAACCGCGCGGCCGCCACCTTCACCACCTCCGCAGCCCGACCTGTCACTTTCCGCTGACTTCCCTGGGATGGAGCAAGAAGACGAGCTAGAGAAGATTATGTGGAGCCGCCGAACTTTGATTTTGATCATGGTCAGGACAGTCCATTTTGGTATATTCACGGTGCGCCGTTACACAACGTAGAGGAGGAAGAATAAAGTGCCTGACGAGCGCTTGCGGTGCGTGGTGTGTCATACCCGCAGATTGTCGAAATTGCCCGCTCCTTCCGCCCGCCTTTTTTTTTTTACCAAGATTTTATTAGATTCTCCGGTCCTGGCTAGTATCCGCTGCCTTGTTGACGAACTCGATGACATCCGCGGACAAGGAAAAATAAATCTCGATACCTCGTCTCATGTCCCCCACCACCAATGCCTTTTTTCTTAATTTGAGTACCCATCCCACGCGCGCAAAGTAGTCGCACAACGTAGTAGTACGACATAGTCAGTCTATTTGTTGTCAAGCACTCGTTTCCCCGCCTCTTTTTCTCCAAGTTACTATCCTCCGCCTCTCCCTCCCTCTCCCCTCTACTTTTTATTCTCTGGTCCCTCCGGTTCCTTTCGCTTCGTTTTACCGATTACGAGCGATCGTTCTTCGCGACGTTCTGCTATCCATCCATATGACCGACAATACTGTTGTCTCTTTCCTTTCCCCTATATTTTTTCCCCCTTCTTCTGTTGGGCGCCACCATATATTCACTCCCTCGCCGAACGTGATGATGCTCTACACTCGTGCTTCCTCCTCCACCTTGGTATTCTATTCTATTAGTCGAAATAACACGATGCTGCAGTGAACCAAGCAATCGTCCATTCTGTGAAACTGAAACGTGATCCCTCATTCCAGTGCCACTTGCCATCCGTGGACTCGAATCCGATCGGTATGCCAATGAGAACAGAATGCGTGCGTAACAAGTAATTTGAATGCGAGGCCACTACCATTGTCATTAGATAGCGCCGTGATAACGCGCGGAAGGATGACGTTCATTCAATCGCTACGTCTATGTGTACCATACAACTTGAAATTGACCATGCACATTGCACAGCGTCCACAGAATTCAACAGAATCACTTTAGTCACTTCCACCGAAACCCACACTCCTCCAGATTAATTCCATGATCCTAAACCTCACATTCTTTCGCTTGTGCACGTCGATAACAATCGTATGATCTGTACTTGGTCCTCCTTCGATGCCCACGGGTCAGGTGCCTTGGCCAACTGGATAAGTGTCTCGCCGCCATTGGTCTGGGCACGCGGATCTGTGCCACAATTCAGTAAGGCCACAACAGCCAGCAGGTTTACATGGTATGCCGCCCGGTGCAACGGGGTCCATCCATTCTCGTCCTGGACATCCACACTCGCGCCATACTCGAGGAGTAACTCGACCTCCGTGATCCCTCTCCGGCGTGACGTCAAATGCAGTGCAGTTGCGCCAAAGTTATCCAGTGCATTGGGATTCGCGCCGTGCTCCAATAACGTCCTTGCAATCGGCGGTGTTCCCCTGCATATCGCCACATGGAGTGGAGTCCACCTCACATCGTTGGGGTACACATCAGTGTCTTTGCACTTCACGTTCGGATCTGCGCCACGGCTGATTAGCTGCCGCACAATGTCAGCACATCCGCGAGACGATGCCATGTAGAGTGCAGTCTTGTCCCGGCTGCACCGAGTCTCCGTGTTGGCACCACCCTCCAGTAGGAGAAGCGCGACATCTCGGTGATCATTGTGGATGGCCGCATGTAGTGGAGTCCACGTCACCCCATCCCAGGCATTGGTCCGGTCTCGGCACTTCACGTTCAGAACTGCACCGAAGTCGATTAGCGACTGCACGAGATCGGGGTATCCACGGGACGATGCAATGTACAACGCAGTCTGATCCATTTCCCCCCCATTCTCCCCGTCTGCACCACGACCCAGTAGGAACATCGCAATGTCCAGATGTCCTTTGCCTAAGGCCGCATTTAACGGGGCCCCCCATTTGCCGCCCTCAGCATTGAGATCTTGTGGATGTGCAATGAGGAGGCGCCCCACGAGACCACGGAAGCCACATAGAGCAGCATAATACAGTGGGACTGCATTAGGTTGCTCTGGACGATCGGTGCGCTTGTGGTAAATGCCCTTCTTGTCTATGTTGTGTACCCAGACCCAGGTGGTAAAGTATGGCTTGTCCTTCTCAAAGAGAAGATCCATCCCACCCCGGAGACATGATGATACGTCCTCGAACCGTGCATGCTCCACCCAATACTCCGCCGCATATTTAGCCAGGGGGAAATTTTGAATCTCGGCATTGTCCATGCTGTAGTCTAGCTGAAAGAGGACGCTGAGACACGCTTTGGCGAGGAGGGTATGAGCCGGTTTGAGGCGCATGTAGAAGTGGGAAACATGTTCCGCATTTGCGATGCGATCAGATATCAAATATTCGATCACAGAAAAATGTGAGAATTGTACTATTTTTCTGGACTGCCACAGCCAGTTGTCGTCGATAATAGTGACCAAAGTAGAACAAGCAGAGAGTACTGCCGTTTCGGCATTTGGGTCCCGCCAGCTTGGCTCAAACCTGGGAATGCCGGACATTTCCTCATCGAAATTAATCGCAAAGACCTCCGCAACCTCCTCTACATGCAGCGCCCTTGAAGATACCATGATCCATTGGAAGATGCGATGGGCGTCTTTCTGCATCTTCTTAGGGATGCCTTGTAATATTCGTTCATAGGTTTCGTCCAGAGTCTCCGGTAATTCCTCCAAAGTACTTGAAACATAGCGCAACGGACACTGGCGCAGTGTTTCCAACTGACAGTATGCCCACCGAAACCTGAATTCGTATGAGAAAGGAATACTAGGCATCAGGACCACAATTACATACATTCCACCACCCTTTTTGGCAAGAGTATCGATGACCAATTCTTTCACCTTCGCCGGCCAATTCTGCATCTTTGAATCTGAGCCGACAACTGACTTGACATATTTCACCAGGTCTTTGATTTGTCCATCTTGGTTATGAAGTGATACATTGTAGGGATTCAAGGGATCCAAAGCTATTCGGATATCGACCTCGGGCCGGCTGGTGACACAGAAATGTAGATGAGGGTGTTTCAAGTTGATAAGCTCCTTCACAATCTCGAGGACCTCTTGGCGTTGTGTTCGAAGTCCGAAAGAATCTGGGCACTCATCGAGTGCGTCCACAATAATGTAGAGCGGTGCCTGCCCTTGAAGTGCAAGAATTGATTTCAAACACCCTAGAAGTGTCTCTATGCTGGGTTCTCGGGAACCATTTCCATGGGTCAAATAGATGGATGAGAGAACTTGAGAGAATGTATCGGATTGGGAACAAAGCTGAATAAGGACAGAAGATAAGAGGTTGCGCGCATCCTGTTTGGCGGTATCCCCGAAATGAAAATAGAAGATCGCAAGGATGGCCAACCCAGTCGGACACATGTCCTGGATGTCTTTGATGATGCTTGAACTGTCGGTGACATGAGTACATCGAATGAAGATTGAAGAGTTTTAGCGACATACGAAATGATAGTCTTTCCTGAACCGGCTATGAATCGGAAACCATCAGCAGTGTGGAAAGACAAAAAGGAGAATGCACACGTAGGCCATTCACCCATAAAAGGGAGCCAGTTGATTTCCATTTTCCGAATGTATCACCTTGGATAAACCACATGCCAGTGCCAGGGTGATGGGCTTTGCGAGCAGTATTGTAATTTGTCCATGGGTCTGGTGGAGACAACCAAGATCGAATATTGTCTTGCAATTTGTCACCTATGAGATAGCTTCAGGTTATACATTTCAAACAGTGGTGTCTGTGAACTACGGACGTTCAATCTTGTTTACTTTCATTGCTATTTCTTGAATGAGTACTAACGCACAACGTAAAAAAAACTTGGGTGTTTATCGCATAGGTCAGCTAGACGCACCAAGGGTCTCTTGGATATCATCTGTTGATGCCTTCCCATCTACCAGATTTGTGGATCTTACCACATGGACACCAATACGAGCAGATGATGCGTACCTTCCATCACCACTTGCATATTATTGACCAGACCACGTACTACATCGAGCGTCTGGACAGCAGTCATCCTGGACTCCTCGAGAGTGAGTCGATCGAGGCGCTGAAGAACTAATTCGATATCTTTCTCTCCCAGTAGCTTTCTTGCAAATTTCTCTGTGCCGAGTCAAACCATCGATTGCTATCAGAAAAGATGCTGAAAGACATACTCAACCTTCCCTGGCTGATCTGTTTCGTCGCAATAGCGAGCACGGCCAACAATTCGACCATAATATTAAACATCATTTCAACCATGGCGGGTGTGGGCTTCGTCTCCGTATAAATCGTTAGCCGACTCAGGAAGTTTTCAATACATTCGAAGATATCGACAAGGGTATCATAGCTTCCTCTCACGTATTTGGCCGTCTGGCAGACACACATATCATTATTAGCCAGACAGAGAGGTCGAGAGTCACACTCACGGAAAGAAGCACACCAATTCCAGAAAAAATAACATTTGCAGGGGAGAACGCCTAGAGGTGAGGGTGAAATCACTTTGGTATTGGAATACAGACGGAACTGGTCTGGACTTACGAGACTGGCGCCGGCACCGAGGACTGTGTTGGTTGAGATAGCGTGCAAACCATTGACAACAGGCATGAGCCACTTAATCAACTTGGGATCACCATCCCTGAATTTATCGAATGCCTGGGATTGCGCTTGGAATATAGAGAGAATCGAATCCGGAGATCCACATTTATCAATGGCGGCAGCAAGTGGGTGGTTGCGGAGATCATGTCCAGTGCGTTTGGCATACTTGTCCAAAGCTGTGTCGAAGGCGGTTTCGAAGGTGGATAGCGGCGAGGACGTATTTGAAGCTGATGACATAGTGAAGTGAGAGGGAGGTTGGACGTTGTGTGTGGAAGGAAGAAGGCGAGGAAAGGACAGTCGGCTATGTCGCCGTTACTGTACTGTACAGCATAGTCTCTCACGCTCCTCTGACACATAGGCCTTGCCACTGCAACCACCTAGTAGTATGCTACACTCAATCTGGACCATGTCCGAGTCTCTGACGGGAAAACCTCTTACTGTACATAGGCTCAATTGCGGCCAGTCCTCTTTCGTATGCTTCCTGCTCTCTGTCCTTCAGGAACGTGGCCCATTTTCCCCTCTCTTTTTGTTTGCGCGCTCTCGTCCCCGCACGACTGTTTGACGACAAACCAAACCACCGTGTCGTCGCTTGTCTCTCTGGTCTTGCGCCCATCTGTGTTTCTCCTCTCGTCGTCTCTATCACCCTCTCGCCGATCGTTTTACACCTCGTTGCCGCTTCAAGTCTGCTCACTACCGCCTCGCGACTTTCTTGCACCTCTCACCCCGACCCTCTCTTTACGTCTGCTACAGTTTCTTATCGCGCGTTCTCGATCTTTCGGGATCGCGGCGTCGCTTTCTCTGGTCCCCTCTCTCTTTCCAGACTCACTGTTTGGCTACACTAGCCTGGCCCTTTCAACACCTATGAGTTCGATTCGATCAGATAGCAACGATAAGCTGCACTTCTCTGACTCGTACATCCCTTCGTATATCCCGACACTCTGCGCTCCTATCGAAGCCCGGAAACCAGGTGCACCAATATTTAAAAAGCCTTCGATACTTTTAGTGGTTCAGGCTCATTCAAAAATTTCAAACGCATTGCGGGAGATGCGAATTATCTAGGCCACCACCTCATCACTGACAACTCTCATCTGGGAAACGGCGACGCCTACTGCCAGTTGGAGCACCTCAGTGACCATCAATTTGTACATTTTTCATGCCATGGGGAACGTGAGACAGGAAAACCATTTAATGATTCTTTCAACCCTCAGGCCTCATGGCCCACGCCGCTCGATATCGTGCGATCCAACTTCCCACAGCTGAATTTGCGTTCCTGTAGGCTGGCATACCGGGAAGCTCACAGAAGAAAGGTGTGCCGTATTACGACCAGACAGTTGAGGCACTTTTGAATGCGGTGGGGACGACTCGAACATCGATTCCACATTTCCACCCGAGACCTGAGCGTGGGCATCGGCGTGCTCGATTCAACTGGTTATAACTTATGGGACATATAATTTGCAATTGAAAGTCGAATTTGATCGCCGATTGAATGTGATTCAGATCGCGAGCAAAAAGCACAATCAGACCTCAAATCAAGCGTTTCTCAATCTTCAACGTCCCTTCCACTGTTCAGGAACATTAGGAAACCATCGACGCCAAAGGGAAGATAGAGAGCCTCTGCTGTGGGCTTCTCGCCTTGGTTGTCTTAGTAGCAGCTTCCTCTTCTAAAAAAGCGTCGGTCGAAGCGCACAACATCGAAGCATCCAACCCTCCGAGTATAACTTATGTACCTGGACCAGTGACGTTTTTGTCCAGGTTTAATCCTAAACAAAACCGTCACTGGCCCAAGTCGAAGCACGGAACCAGCTCTTCAA
>Ga0307510_10000458_pt1 | contig 39684 bp, 41 predicted proteins | sample 12_EM_MG_FD_207224 | JGI IMG/M metagenome (GOLD analysis project Ga0307510, IMG submission 207224) | Populus trichocarpa ectomycorrhiza microbial communities from riparian zone in the Pacific Northwest, United States - 12_EM | ecosystem: Host-associated > Plants > Roots > Unclassified | place...
AAGAGTTGGATGCCGATGTGTGGGCAAAGTGAGACAGTGGGACAATGGGCTCGGAGGAAGTAGGCCATCGGCTAGTTAGGTATTCGACTGGTCAGCCGCTTAGAGAGGCCTGATGGGAGGCTGCCTGTGGGGAGGCGAGAAAATAATGACTGCATTTCGCCAGGATTACAAAAGTAGTGGGGTGGTGCTGAAGTTCAACAAGCCAATCAAAATGAGACGGAGAAACAAAGTTGTTTGGCGTCTTGTTTGTCATGATTGATACTCGTCCTCTCGCCTGCCTGAGTCCGATGATGGGCCATATAATCCAACGAATACCTCTTTTCCTTGTCTCACGAAGCGATTTAAAATTCACCGCGTTTGTATGGGAGACCCTATTGGCCAGCCATATATGCTCACAAATTCTTTGTAAAAGAATTGATTAGCGTTTGATTGGCGCCGTAGAAGGTTCCTGCCTAGAACCAGGAGTCTGGTCCATCCATACAGTGGTATATCTTATATGGAGGGGAATTGCACCCTTAGCGTACCGGATAAGGTCCGATCACCCATTCGTTGTGGACCATTTGGGCGGTAGAGTTCAAGGGTTGGAGCTGTAGTGACAGTTGCGCTCAATGTTCACCCCAGATGACCGTACACGTGCTCAGACGGCGTTCCTCATTATGGCAGAGAATCTGGCAACCCCTGCCAAAGAAGGCGTATACACCCACTACCTACCATTAGGTTGGGTATCACCATATCAGTCCACTCATGGAACTACTGTACCAGACCGGATGGCTGGCTGAGAACAGAGAGCCAATGTGGTGCGAGTCGGTAACGGCTAACGCCGACAAGTCCCACAGTAGTAACTTACGCGCGGCGGCCGACGGATGCTTGAAGCTTGAAGAGTGCAGTCACGTGGTTGCAAGGGCGGAGAAAAGTTCGGCTTGCAGAAGGGCAAGCAGAAGGAAGAGACAACGAGCAGCCCGACGAACCACGAAAAAGCATGGAACAGGCCGATCACGATGATCATGGGCAGCAAGGGGCGTCAGGGGAAAGAAGCAGTCCTTATAGGGGAAGCAAAGGCGTCTGTGGGCGAACATCGACAGGACAACTTGAAAGAGGGCTCATCATTGAAACCGCGAAGTCGACAGGACACTTAACAGCAACATTACACTTGAGATGTATTATCTGTGTCCCTCACTGCACTTGGCGAGTTCGCAGTGACTGAAATCAATCATAAAAAATGATTATATGGATGGGCTCTTAACAGAATGTGATTGAAAAGTGAGACAGTACTATCATCGCCTCAGGCGTAGCTCATGATACAGTGTGGGTGAAACGTCCGTTCACATTCAAAGGCATTAACCACCAACCCGACGCAGACGAATCCTCTATAGATGTATTGATTAAATGAAAAAATGGTCGTCGATTATGCCACTGGAACGGAAATATTTGATACACCTCTCAAAAACCGCCACAAGTACTAATGGGTCATTTCTTTCGTTCACGCATCCTCCATATCTTTATACTAGTGTGTCTGAGCCTTGTACTTCTCATTGTGCGCAAGGTGACGGCCCGCCAGTTGTTTCGCTCGGCGTCTCGCATCTCCCCTTCCAGTGAGATACCTTTTGGTAGGAAATCGACACGGGATATCCGCCAGGTCGTATAATATAGAATCTTGAAGGGAACGTTCCAACAGCGTCTGATATGAGGATAAATCATCACCGATGCATGGGAACGTCCTTGGCGACAGCCCCTCGCACCAAATGTCGTACGAAGAGAAACTGTTGGAAGACCAGGGTTTTGCTGAGTTGGAATTGTGACATCAGAATCACCCGATCCGAGCGCAAAGACCATCCTGATCACCGGTAGCGGTGGGTCTCCATCAGAAAATAGCCCGACGTCGAAAGGGTCCATGTAACTGAACAGGTCGCCAGAGAAATGTCGTTTGTCGGGTTTGATTTGAATGAGAATTGCTGTCATGTTCTCGCGGGTGAGCGCATTTCCCTTGAAACACACCGGTATGACGATGTCGACGCCACAGTAGCCAGGAGGGCATATTATCATGGCGCCGCGTGAAACAAATTTCCACAGATGACTGACGTGAATCATTTCGCCATGTTCGACTTTGATGATATGATTGAACCATATTTTGGAGTCATTGAACATGGCTTGAAAAGAGGTATTTTGGGCGTCAGGAAGGTAACATGCTGGAAGCGTGGAGATCAAGGTTTCGTATGCGTCTCCAGGAAGCAAGGCCTTCATAAAGTCTCGAACATAAACCCATTTGTGCTCGGTATACAGCAGATCCTTCGCCTCCATGATAAGAAGTGATGCAGCAAGTTCGCCTCGCCGTCCACAATCGATGAAATTCAGATGAGGATGGGTCGCCAAGAGTTTCACAACAGTGTCCCTATTGTGCTTTCTTATGAGCCCGGCGGCAGCCTGTGCTAGAAATGGTTCTGACCCGGCAAAGGTAAATAGGTAGTCAAATCCAGGGGTGGCTCCTAAACAGAGTCGCAGATGTCGTGAGACCTGAGTGTCCGCTATGCTGCGGGAGCCCGCAACGGAAAGGTCAAGCTCCAAGGCAAAGCGCATAGAGAGACAAGCTAGAAGCCCTTCAGGCGTCATGTCTTCGGTGCCACAAAGGAGCTTGTGTTTGGCAAAAATCATAAGATCGTTGGCTCTGGCCCGAGAATCATAATCGGCTGCGAAACTGCTCGAGGCGGTGAGTGAATCTGGCAGCCGAAGAAATGAGATGAAGGCGAACAGAGGCCGGCCCAGGTGACACATCCATTTATCCTGTGCCACTTCGTCTAACGTTGTGACCCCTTCTTCCGCAATGTACGCAAGAGCGTCGAAACTTGTTTCTGTGATAACAGGTTGATCCTGGATATCAGAGGGTTTGAACGCGTTCGCCACCGTGGAAAGGAATAAGCCAAAAATAGGCTTTCCATTAAGTTCCGACAATACACGACGTAATTCTGAGAGCAATGTCGACCCTTGACAATACGCATCCGCAAGTTGATGAGCCTCATCGAAAGCGAGAATGACAAGGGGTCGCTGCAGCCCATACTCCTTGCAAATGCCATTCAACGGGAAGATGAAGTTGACAAGCTCCTCTCCTGCTTGTCGCACTCCTCCTTCGTGGGGTTTGGGTAGAAGGAAACCAGATGATGGGTAGTTCTCCGTTCCATTCTGAACATGTATATACTTGCAGGGTCTCATTGGTCACGTAATGCCATAGACGAGAACGAATACTCACATCATCGGCCCGATCAATGACTTCTTCAAAAAACTCTTGTCGGTATTGACCTGTCTCTCCGAATTTTTGACCTTCTGTCATGCGCTCCCGGAACGCGCTCGCAAGCCTTTCTTGACGTTTTATCGCATTCCTCTGATGCAAGTCATTTGGTGACATGCCATCATCTACGACACTACCCATGAGCATTGCTTCGACAACAATTGCGACCCAGCTCACCCAATAGGTCACGTTCAAGCCTTTGCAGGCGTTCCTTAGTGACAGTCAAAAGCGAGTAAATGAATTGGCTGAGCTTTTGGAACTGGCTGAGCCGATCATTTCCGCTAGATAGCAGCCAGATCCGAAAATAGTCATCAGAAGGAGGGAATCCCGCAATAATCGTAACATGTAAGCAGGATATAATGGGAGGATTCAAATTGCGTAACCGCTCGAGCCAGCCCAACGCAGGCACATAGGTACTGTGATAACCCTCTTCGAAAGTTGGTCAACCATGCGGGACTTTCCTGTCCCTGACGAGTTTACAACAGGGGAGCAATTTGAAGAACTTGATTTGCTTCTTTCAGTAAGATAAGTTGAAATGGTCTGAAGTAACACGTCTGCAGCTGGTCCTTCGAAATCTCGATCCCATGAGCGCTCGACGACTATGGAAAGGGCCAATGAGTCGGGAATATCAAGCAAAAAAGTAGAGTTTAAACACACCAGCTATTGCGTGAGCAGTCTCCGGGTCACGAGTTGTCCAAGACGGTGAAGAGAACGTGTTAGTACCCTGTAGAACCCCTGGATAGAGAAACGGGTCGGCGATATTGAAATAAGGGGTCAACGTCTGCAGTGTGTACTCACTGAGACGACGAATAGCTCTGAATGAACCTTTTCTCCAGCATTCATTCAATACGGGAATAAGCCAGGGATGCTTGTGAAAGAGCTCTCTTATGTCTGAATATGAATTTGAATTCGCATAGAGCCCATCCAACCGATCGTAATCCCGGACAAGCGACCGGAGAAGAGTGACGCGCGAATAAATGACGTGGTCGTCCTGCTCGTCATCGTCGATCCAGGCGTAACGTCGTAAAACCTTCTTATCCAACTTGACATGTGCATTCTCGGAAAGCACGTCCGACACTAACTCGCTCTCCGGATGGGTGGGGTCTGCGAACTCGGCGTCACTACCACCACTCTCGCCATCACTCTCGCCACTCTCACCATCACTACTCTCAGCAGAGCCCATCTGCACGTCCGACTCGGAGTCGGAGTCCCTGGCTTGGTGTTTTTCTGTGTTCTGGGACTTTAACATTTTCAGCTTCACGCCGGACGGATCGGAGTCGTTGACTGTTATGGGACGTTTCCCGTTGTATAGGGCCATGGAGGTGGGTGGTGGGTTTGGTGGAAACGAAAAGGGGGGAAAGGGGCGCAGTTATATATGCAGAGAGACTGCCAATGATGTCAGTAAGCACGTATTTATCAATCAGCATAACTATGAGTTTGAGTTTACTATCATGCCACAGTCTGGCCGTCGCCGTCGATTTGTCGGAGGGCGGTCACAGTCTGCCTCAAGCGCTTCTCCGTCGAGGCATTTCTCGAACTTTATACCCGCGCAATCCATAGACATAGTAATACCGTGACCTTCCATGGCCATAGAGTGAAGTAAACTGCGAGATAGTAATGAAAACAACTACAAAAAATCGTTTCAGGGTAAGGGAGAGGGACGACTCGGACGACTCGGCGGGGTGGACTCATCGGGATCGAGCCGAGTCTGGACTGGTCCATGTCTCTACTAGGAAGGACTATTACTGTACATAGGTTCCTTGATTTCCGCACACTCCATTCCAGTGTTTCCCCTTTTACTATCCAACGTCATCGCCATGCGCTTGCTGGGTACAATTCAGTAAAATTCTCTTCATTTTGTTTTGGACGCCGCGCAGCGGGGTCTGTCGCCAGCAGGACCACATCCGCATTCGTACTCGACTCGTCCCCCCTTTCAAGTTCTCGCCTTACGCGTAGAGCACTTGTCTTACTCGTATGTATAAAACCTCTCGCCTGGCCTCGCCGAAGGCAGGCAATCGCAGCCCATCTTTCTCTTTTTCTTCTTTTTGCGTGCTCTCGATTCCGCCCGACCGGTTGACGACAGACCGAGCTCCCGCGCCGTTGTTCGTCTCGCTCGTCTCGCGCGCGCTCCTCGCCTCAGGACATTTCTTACACCCGTTACGGTTTCCCTTCGCGCGTTCTCGAACTTTCGGGATCGCGGCCTTGTTTTCTTTTTCTCTCTTCCTTCCGAACTCACCGCTAGACTTACACCAGTTTAGCTCCTTTCAGTACGTGCGCTGCATTCATGATCCTATCCAGCAAGTCATCTCTTTCTTGGGTGTCAAGGGCATTGATGAGGGTTATGAGGGAATCTGGGTCGTAGGCTGGCAGGGATTCCGTGTGCGTCGTTATTCTCTCTTTCCCTTCCATTGCTCTGACCATCGTTTTCTCCTCCTGTCGTTGCCACTCGAGCCTGTTCAACCCGACTTCGATTTCCTCCGGATTCCCCCCGTTTCCTTTGGCTCACGCGGGAAGATATCATTTCCCCCGCGACTCCCTTCTCCCGTCAACACGGCGTCGACATTCATCGCGTCGGGGTCGCGCTGCAGTCGCAATTTTTTCTACTCGGATATTCGCCTCCCTCCAGTCCAAGGCTCGCCGATATCACCGCGCGTGTATGTATGGACGACGTGCTCTTCACGAAGGCGAGCCACCCCCTCAACTTTGAACCGCAGTTCCTCCCGTTCAGGGAGCGGGCATTCGAAGCTATTGCAAGCCCATATTTGGTATCGAGTACGCTAAGGGTCCCTGTCTGTGGCTACCGAGACGAAAGAACAGCGGCGGAGACATTCACCCGGCCGCGTAACGACATCGCCGTGCTCCTCCACCCAACCTCCTCGCGACGACCTATACCTTCGCTGCCTCACCGTTGACGGTGCCCTCCCCTCCCGGCTGGAAAGTCACACTAGCGCGCCCCTCCCTCACGACCAAGAGCATCAATTATACCTATTTCAAGAGCGAGGTACGTTCCCTTGACTGCATTTTCTCTCCCGGTCATCTGACATTAACATGATTCTGCAGCGTGCCTCTGAAAAAAAGACGATTCACCAGTCGCCAAACTCGCCGGCCTCAGTCCGCCTCCGTGTCGGAGAAAAATTTGAGGTTCAAACTTGCGCACACGCATCCCGCCACAGCTAGCGTCATGCAGCCTCGCCGGGCCACATGAGCTCCGTCCCGACTTGGTCGTCCGCATGGTACCTCCTCGTGAGGACTTGCACACGTCGACGCATTATGTCGAACATCAACTCGCGTGACGGGCTCGAGAGTCACGGGGTGGGAACAGTGGCGAGACCTGGGATGTTCAGCTCGGAGTGGACGATCGCCTTGGACGTTGTCGCTGCTGCGCTTGGGTTGCATGCCATCTTCTCTGTTGCTCTGGAGGTGTGGTCTACGTACAAGTATAACGCCCTGCATGCAAAGGAGGGTTTTCGGCCGGCCGAAAAATACTTGTGGAAAACCTTGATAAAGTGTTAAATAAGACTCGGAGTTACGTTTCCGAAACTGGCTCGTTCGTTGTGCGCCGTCTAAGTGTAGATCCGTCACGTTACCATACCACAGTCGACTAATGACGAGGACGTAATCGGTCGCAACAGGACTATCGCCCACTAGGTAATTGAGATGAAGCACAATCGTGTCGAGAACATACAAATGATTGAAATGAAATTTTGTAAGGCGAACAACACCGTTTGAGAGCCTCCAAATGTTTCGTACCCATCGACAGAGTTCTCTCACTTGGTTGCGGAACTGAGACGGTTGTCAACGGACAAGACGTCAATAAAGCCACTAACCCGATTAACCGTTGGGGATATGGGCGACGCAAATCTTTCCCACCCCTCAGAGAACTTTTTGGGTGCTCAATCCGAGAAACCATAGTTTCAACCCACTTGCTAGCATGGACACGATGTCAACCGGTATTGGTTGCTCAGAAGAACGGCGTGGAGGCTTTCGTGGAGGTGGTCTGTGGTCAAAGGAACCTCCTACTATCTCTAGGGCTTGCGTCTCTCTGCGCAGCACGATGACAACAGGCCTCAACGCGAGCAAATGGCAGACTCACCAGCATCATTCGGCAGCTGAGGGTACGCTTACGTCAATCCATCCAAAGCGTTGTCAAAACTAGAGAAACCCGCGACTTTTACTGAGCTTTGCCATGCGGGCTCCAAGTCCCCAAATCATCTCGAACAAATCCCAAACACTACGTCCGATTCGCCATGGCCATGGCCTGCGGTCAGAGGTGGAACGGCCCAGTTCGGTAACGTTTGATGGGAGTAGAAAGGTCCGAGGCTAGCAGATAATATGTGGGATGAAGATCGCTCAACGGGAGTCTCGAGAGCGCCAGGGTATTCAAAAGCGACCCGTAGAATTGCAGCAGAACTGTTTAGACCTCATAAATGCGCCCAGTCTCCCACCGTTGGAGCATGTTCAGTGCATCCTCGATATGTTCCTCTCAGGCTAGGCCAAGACACCACGTGTCACGTTTACGCCCGGCGATACGATATTTGAGATCTGCGGCATCGGCTTGACTCTTCAAGTCCTGTAAGTCCGTGATAAGATTCGGTACTCGGATCTGTGGCGAATGTTGAGGAAACAATGTTGAGGAAGGTACTGAAACGTTTTGAGAAGGCTTCCTGCGACGCGACGAGAGGGATCTTCGTAGGAGAGTGCGGGGGTTTTTTGGTCTGGGGTTTGCCGAACTCAAACGCCTTTGACCGAAGCTGGGAGACGGCATCATGATCGTCTTACCCCATGCATCGCACGAGGCCTTCACGCTCCGTACGACTGAAGCTCCGGCAGAACCATTGAAGATTCTTATGAAACCGACGAACTCCTCGCCTATGATGCAGAGGAGCTCTCCAACAATTGGGAATATATGTGTCGCTGCTTCAATTCAGAGGATGTAGGTGGTCACTAGATGGAAGTCAGAAAATGTAGAAGCGAGCGGCCAGCTGAGTTCGAGAGGCCCAGCGGTGAAGGCGAGGATGAGGACTTAATGAGGGTCTCTGAGGAAACCTGAAGCGATAAGGGAAGGAGTAACTCCTGGGTTTGGTCTGGAACGTGTTCGTTTAATCTTCGCGGCCGGTGCCCCGGTCCACTGCCCCACTCGACTACTGCCAGGCGGTTTGCATCAGGCGGTTCATATGCTGACCATATTGTTGGGGTTTAGCAGTCCAGCAGTCCTATAGTAGTAGAACCGCGGTCAGTTTGCAGTCATATGCCAGCCAGTGTGTAAGGTGGCGAACTGCAAGCCACCTTACTCAGGCCCTCAGAGACACAACACATTGCTTGACGGCACGCGCTGGCGACGTGCTAAGCAATATGCACCATCACACACGACGCACACTGATATCAGGTGCGATCGATCCCGCATCGGTCGCACCATGTGATCTGCGTGCGCAGCACTCGTATCACGAGCAATCAGCACTTCACTGATTGCCCATGATCGAACCGCGGAAGCGCGGATGTCAACGCTGCGACCAATCGGTTGCAAGGAGCGTTCATAAGATAAATGACTGAAGTAGATATATGAGATGTAAATAGGGTAAAATACTACCTGTATAAAAGTCTGCTCCCCCCTTAAGGAGAGGGCAGACAATCGACTAACTTCCTTACGTTAAACTTTCACAATACACCGTGACTTTGGGCCGGTTTTGTTGTGTGAAGTTCTTAGGATCAACAGTCTAAGTCTTACAATTAAACAATATCTATTCCACACGCCTACGGCGTGTTACATCTTTTTAAACCTTTCAACCACGGCTTAAAACAGTGAAAGCGACGTAAAAACCCGCAATCGCTAGACCACGCAGCGCTAGTGTTAACACACAAGCCCGTGATAAAACACACCATGTCTTCGAGAGACGGACCTCCTGCGAGGAATACTCGCCTCGCTTCCCGCACTGCACGCAATGAACAAACACGCGCAATACAGGATGCCCCTTCACGCGAAGGATCTCAGAGACCTGAACGGAGCGACGCAACCGCGCGCTCAGATAACACAGCCCCCCAGGAGGGAAGCGAACCAACCTCACTCGACGGCGATAACAGACAGTCCGAAGAGGATGACACAGTGAGTGAACGCGACACTATCCGCGAAGAGATCCCAGAGCACGAGCAAAACTTCACGACTGCTCCTGGGAGCCTCGGACCATCAGCGAACCCAGTGGGGCCAAGAAGCCCCCCATTGGAGTATAGAGGTGGGAGGCATTCTCTAAGCACTCCATCCCAAGGCGAGGATAACACCTCGCAGTCGAGTAGGAGGGAAGCGCGCCCTCGAGTGACCTCTCCCCGTGGGGTATGGGAGCGAATAGAAGAAGCACTGGACAGGTGCTCGACCGTCACAGAAGATATCAACGCGGAAGCCATTCAGCAGAGACAAGAGATGAAAGAACTACAGAAAAGAGTCATCAACTTGTACCACCACACCACCGACGCCCAGGACGCCATTAGAGACATCCGACAGATGTTCGAGCAGGCCCGTGCAGAGTATGAAGGCCAGTGTGTGCCGCACTCGTCCCCACACGCACTAGCCACCCAGGCGTTGTATGCCGAACGAGGCTCCAACGAAGGAACAATAGAATACGAGCGTCGCAGAAGCGCTCAGACGCGGTTTGAAACTTCCCGACTTGATGAGCGACCGAGAACTAAGGGGATAAATGACAACACATCTCCACCAGAAGCCAGGGCTCAGAGAAGCAGGATCAATACTGAGGGCTACAAGAGGCAGATGGCGGAATCTCGAGCTCGTGCAGCTAGACAAAGATCGCACGGACGAACAAGTGGACCCCCCGTCCAAGTCCAAGAGAGAGAAGGCGGGGATCACATTGGCACTGACAGAAATGAAAGAGAACTTCTGCGCGAAGATGAGGAACCGCACAAACTCGATCAGCGCGAGCACACTAATGGCAGAGATGCCAGAAATCTTGACTATGTGGACGCAGCAGCATACACAAGCAACGCACGTAACGTCCTGGACCGAGACTATGCTTGCAGGTCAATGAGCGCACAGCCCCAACAGCTGATGACACCCATAGCATTCCTAGGCCCGAGGCAAGGGCAATCGAGATCAGCGATCGCACCTCCGGTCCCCATTCTGGGACAGATCGATACAGATCATGAGATCCGCATGATCGAGGACCTGAGGCGTCACATCAAAGATTCACTAATGGGGATCCCAGATGATCTACCCGAGCTGAAAGAAGTCCATGCAAAATTGCCCACTCCCTATGGTGGAGAAGATGACTTTGACAAATTGACAAATTGGCTCCAAGGCCTGCTGCGATCAAACTCCATAGATAGTGTTTTGCACGGCCCAGCTCAAAGCCCTCAAGCCTGGGCAGCCGAGCCCGAAAAGCCTGAGCCGGGCCGGGCCCTGGTGGTGGCTTTGGCAGGCCCAAGGCCCAGCTTGAGGATCTGCAAGCCTGAGCCAAGCCCTCAAGCCTGGGCTTTCAGTGCCCGTGAACGTGGATACGAAGTCTGTGATCTGCATTCAATACCAACGATCCTCCAACAACTGTACAGATTTACAGCCACCACTGTTGAAATGGGACCACCAGATCCAACTTGAAAAACACAGCACGGTACATTCACACCACTGTGATGTCAGGAGACCATCCTCTGCCAGTGCCTTGCTCAAAACAGACAGTATTTGCATCAAGCAAGCTTGTAGATCCTCAGAATACTGCTGAGCCAATTCGCTCCCACAAGCATGCCATTGAACAGAAACACGCAGCTGAATTGGCCAACAAGGAACTTGGGGGAGCAGTACATGGCTCTCCAGATTCTAGGCCTTCCGGAAACCATCCTCCTTATCAACCCCACCCAGACCACCCCCTACAGCACTTTCATCCCCCGAAACACAGAGGAATGTCAATAAGTCACATTCCACAACAGAGAAAGTTGATGGTGGTGCTAAGGCCGGTAAGGAATCCGAGGATGGTGGTGATGAACCCATTGAACACCGTAAGTATTCCTCTCTCAGCTGGTTCATTGTTAATGTACAGTAAATCTCAGGGAGGAAAAGGCTACGACCTGCAATCCTAATTGACGATACTGATGAAGAAATGGAAGATGCAACAGGAACAACGCCAAGCAAAGGTAAGGACCATAATTATACCTTTGCAGTTTTACACTCTGAAAAGCCTTATCCAAATCATGCAGTGGAAACGCCCTGTCAATCAAAGATGAATTCCAGCGACAGGTTACTTCCAGATATCAACATCCAATCCATCTTGAAAGCTCCAGCCAATGTGGTCAAAGATCGATGCCGAGACGTTGAACATTTCTTTTCACCACTGTTCATGAAGGACAGAAAGAATCACAGGAATTGCGTCTTGTGCTTGTGTGTATCCCATAAGTATTTGCTTCTCAATGTCTCAACATTTGATGTAGAAAAAAACATCCAGACTGTCCTACAGTATTAGTCACTGATGTCACTACAGTCGACTCCCTCTTAACCCATGGCTCTGGTAACCCATACTCCCTGATATCCCATAGGTTTTTTTTATGACCAACTTGGTATGCAGGAAAACCTGGTCAATAACCCATACAACCGCAAAACCCAATACCCCATACCTCCTGTGACCCAAAACCCATACATGTAACTAGTATGTAACTAGTACAATTTCAGTTCAGATATCGTAGTGGACATGAATGATGGAGTAATGACATGCCATGAACTAGCGGAAAGAAAAAAATTGTGCTCTTTTTGTGAAAACAATGGCATTGAAGCCGCTTCAAGTTGATGTCCTCTGAAAAGGCCTGGAAGTCCTCACTATTCGCACCAAATCAAGGAAGGATGCACTTCAGGCCCAACTAGCAGAACAGAAGTCAATTTCACCTGAAGACAAGCAATGGCTTGATTTTGATGCCAACTTGGTAGACAAGCAGCGTGTCCTGGAGACCTTGGAGGATGCCTCAGACTATGAGGAGGGATTTACAAGACTGGGTGATGAACAAAAGGAGATTGTGAGGAAGTTGCGTGAAGCTGCTGGTGATCTCAGCAAGGCAGTAGGGAAGAAGCGACAGCATGCGTCCAGCATTTTCTCAAATTTACAGCTGGTACTGACCAACCAAAGGCCCAGAACATATCCATCGACCCAATAAAGTCAAAGACAAGCCGGTGCCAGTTTTCAACAAAAAGGAGAATGCGACATTGGAGCAGCGCATAGAAGTCCTGGATTGGTATCATGCCAATGGAAAAAACCAAACCCAAACAGCAAAGCACTTCAATGAGATCTATCCAAATGTCATGATCAAGCAGCCACTCATCTCGTCATGGATAAAGAATGAAGACAAGTGGCGAGAAGAATGGGCCAGCAGCGAAGCATGGTCTTGGACAGCCAAACGTGCCCAGCAAACACAGCACCCAGAGATCACACAGATGATGGACCAATGGGTGTCGGAGATGATGTTGAACAACATACTCCTCACTGGCGAGGTCTTGCACCAAAAATGGACCAGATTTGCTGACCTTGCTGGTATTCCAGAGGATGACTGCCTCACATTGAGTGATGGTTGGCTGACTTGGTTCAAGACTTGGTGTGGTTTGAAAGAGGTCAAACATCATGGCAAGGCTGGGTCAGTAAGCCCAGACACAGCTAAAAGGGAGAGAGAATGCATCCAAGAGCTCATTAAGGCATGTGGTGTCAAGCTACAGGATATTTTCAATGCAGATGAGACCGGATTCTTCTATGCATAAGTGCCTTTTCTTCTCTGTGGCTCCAGTTATGCTGATTTGATAGACTTGGATAGGATGCCCCCTGATCGAGGCCTTGCCAATAAGAAGTCTGCTGGGGTTAAAGGGAAAAGAGTTTGTTTGACCTATCTTTTGGCAACAAACGCAGATGGATCAGAGAAACTCCCACCTCTGATCATTGGGAAGGCGAAGAGGCCACAGGCATTTGGAAATAAAACTGGTGAACAACTTGGTTTCCATTACTGGTACAACACGAAAGCCTGGATGACAGCTGTCCTATACCAGGAATGGCTTCAACAATGGGACCGCAAACTGGGAGAGCGGAGACGCAAGATTGTTCTTCTACAAGATAACTTCTCTGGCCACATCATTCCAGATGATCTGCAGAACATTCACGTTCTGAATTTCAAACCAAACCTCACAGTGCATGTCCAACCAATGGACCAGGGCATTATCAGGTGCTTCAAGGCTCATTATCGTAAAAAATATTTTCAACTTGCGGTTGGTCGCTATGAGGCAAGCATCACTCCTTCCGAGATTTATGACATCAATCAGCTTGAAGCCATGCGGCTTGCTGATATCGCATGGCATGAAGTGGATACGACAGCTATCAGAAACTGTTGGCAAAAGGCCAGAATCTTGCCTAACATGGACCCTTCTGCACCAGCCCAACCCACTATTCCGATCTCATCACTACTTCACACCCCTTCCCACAATCAGGATCCCATCACAGCAGCTGAGAATGCACTCAGAGATGCCCTTGACGACTTGGAAGCAACTGGCGCACTTCAAAGCAGGAACAGGATGGACATCGAGACCCTTCTGCACCAGCCCAACCCACTATTCCGATCTCATCACTACTTCACACCCCTTCCCACAATCAGGATCCCATCACAGCAGCTGAGAATGCACTCAGAGATGCCCTTGACGACTTGGAAGCAACTGGTGCACTTCAAAGCAGGAACAGGATGGACATCGAGTCCCTACTGAACGTGCCTGAAGAGTCCTGGATGGTGGAAGTCACAACAGATGAAGAGATTTGTCAAGCTGTGTTGGCTGCATGCAATGCACAGGAGGGGGGGGACAACAATGATGAAGAGGATGATGGTCCAGTTGAACCCTATCCGACATATTGCAAGGCATTTCAAGCGGCATCAGTCATGAGGAGATTTGTCGAACGCATTGATGACCCAGTTGCACGCAAATTTGAGGAAATTTTGGGCTCACTTGGACATATAATGCGGTTGGAGAGGTCTCGGGGGCTGACCACTACACAGATCACTGATTACTTTCATTCAGTATAGTTGATATTGTCTTGAAAACGCATTGAATATGATGATGAAAGGGTACTGATTTTTTTCGATTTTTATGTTAATGTTTAGTAACAACCCCAAAGCCCATACTCCCTGATAACCCATAGCTAAAAGTCATGATGGAGGGGTATGGGTTAAGAGGGAGTCGACTGTACCTGCAGATGACACATGGAATCACTCCACAAGGTACGTCCAAACCCTTTTCATATGCTGTTGCCCAGCTAACTCTCACCATTATCTCACCAGGGGATGTATCTAGACTGGGTGGAAAAAAATAAATTCCAGTCAATGTTGCCAAAAGATGCCCGGAGATGTCGTGACACAGCTTCAGCTAATGAACAAACACGTCTTGATTCCCACCTCAAGGAGTTGCCACTGAAAGAGAAAGTGCTCCCATACATGGATGAGCTCTTCAGCAATGTTGCTATAGAGTGGCTAGTTTCAACAGATCAGGTGAGAGGTTTTGACTGGCTTATATTGCAAAAGATCAATTACACATTCTAAATTTGACTCTAGTCAATTCGGGCTATTCAGCACCCTGCGTTTCAAAAGATGATTGACACCACTTCCTGTGCAACTAATGGTGTCAAGCTTCCCAATGGCTGCCAAACTCAACAAGCAATCATCAAAACATTCAAGGAGCAGCTGACAGCCTTATGGGTGCGACTTATGGTGCGTTGCATACCAACCAATTGTCCCTCCCCTGACATATATTTGCAGAGTAATGCAGTGAAGGGAAAAGTCAGCCTAACTTGCGATGCATGGCAGGTGTCGAATGTTGATGGCTACTTTGCTGTCACAGGCTCCTGGATCGAGGAGGAGAAGAACACTGGCCAATGGGAGCTCAAGACGGCTTTACTTGGTTTCACACAGCTAAACAATGCACACAATGGTGTGCGCCTTGGTCAGGCACTATTCAAGGTCATCTCATGGGCAGGGATTGCTCATAAGGTAAGTCATAGCTGCATAGTATTATCTCAAAATAATGACATGGATCACACCATTATAGATTGGACATGTAACTTGTGACAACGCATCAAACAACAACACAATGCTACAGGAATTTGCCAAGCATATCCAGACACAGGAAGGAATGCTGTTTGACCCAAAAGCTGATCGCATCTGGTAAGTGTTCACCTATCTTTATTTTCATCTTTCCATACTCACATTTTGACTAAAGGTGTCTGGTGCATATAATAAATCTTGCGACACAGGCATTGATCACTGTGCAAAGCAAATCAAAGCACTATGACCCAGCAGAACCTGATGCTGACCTTCAAGTTGTAGGTGATGACACTGAGCGTGATGTGATTGGGCTTGTACAAGCGATCTGTGTTAAGGTATGGGATTTGGCTCTGTCTATAATCCATGTCTAACTCCTGAGATGTAGGCCCATTCCTCTGCAAAATGGAAGCAGTGTTTTGCAGATATTCAAATGCACCAAGACATTAAACCCATTTGCCAACTCCTACTCGATATGCCAGTTTGTTGGTCCTCAATGTATGTCATGACCACATGTGCTGAAGAAATGCAAGATGTACGAAATGCCATGATCAGTACCGACTGGAAAGATGTTACTGATATCTCATTCAAGATCGTTGATGTCTTTGTCTATGAAATCGGCCAAGATGAGAGGGACCGCACAAAGCATCAAAAAATTGACGATTTGGCACTCAGTCCTGTGGAGTGGGATAAAGTGAAGTTATTCAATGATCTCCTAGCCATATGTTGTTGAAAATCTTTCATTGCGTGGTGTTGTTTACTGACCATGACATGAAATAGCATGTGGACAATGCTCAGCAAGCATTCTCCTCTGATCAATTGGCTACATTACACCTAGCATTGCCTGCACTTGAAGCACTCCACAAAGCATGGACCACCCAGCTATCTTGTGGCAAATACAAAGACTTTTTCCCTGCTCTGCAGGCTGGGTTGACAAAGGTTGAAGAGTACTACAACCGAATGGCTGAATTGGACACATATACATTTGTTATGCATTGCATACCACTACTTACTGTCCCTTACCCCAACTCACAAATTTGTCACATTGTAGTCCTCAACCCTTCCCAAAAGATAGAACATATTCGGAAGTATTGGGGTGCCGAGAAATTGGATGGTATTCTTGAGTGTGCAGAGAAAAAGGTACATCTCTTATTTTTGCTGACTCCATTAGCATATTTTGTTAACAAATCCTAGTACAAGGAGCACTACCTTATGATGTATGGAAACAATCCTGCCCCCCCACTGAAGAAAATGGGAAATCTGACAACATGCAAAGTGGGCATATTGCTCTGCAAGCTGTCCAATGATGAGGATGATGATGAGCCCTCTGATATTGGGGATGTAACTGGCAGCCAGCATGTCCCATGGCACAGTGGCTTCCATGGCTACTTGAATTCAAGGGACCAAATTGGAGCAATGACCATTGTCGAGTGGTGGGGTGTACGTACCCAAAATGAATGCCCTACCTATGCTGATCTTCTGTGGTTGCAGTGGAACACAAGCCGGTATCCTGTATGGGCATCTCTTGCCCAGGACTACCTTCCGGTTATGGCCTCATCAGTTTCAAGTGAGCGTGCATTCTCATCCACAGGTATCACTATCAGCAAGCGCCATAGCCGACTCAAGTCAGACATTGTTGAAGCACTACAGTTTATAAAGTGCATATACTGCCGGGAACTCCTGTTTCGTGAAGAGCTGAGCACAGCACTTGAGGCTGAGGAGTCGTTTGAGGATCTTGATGATACTGTGAGGGGCATGGAGGATAAAAAGGGTTGGGATGGGTTGGTTGGTGATCTTCAGGACGACAAAGGCTTTCAAGATGTTGATGGTGACAATGTTTTTGTTCAGACTATTAGGGTCTTTCAAACATGCCATTAATCGCATCATTATTTGTCCAATTAATTTGTTCATTAAGTCGTTTTTTGCGCGAAAATTGGATTAATGGATGAAATAATGAGAAAAATAATAAACAATTAATGGTCAACTTTGAAACCCCCCTCTTGCGAAAATGCAATAATGGTAAAAATAATGGCTTGGGGACCTGTCGGCATGGTGTCGGCACCTCCATCACGTTTACATCTCCGACCATTGCACTGAGTTTAGGGCCAGACGTTGTATGCACTTGCGTGAAAATACAATAAAAGCAGTGCCCAGCCTGCAATGCTTATCTCATTTGCAATCCTTGTTGCTTGTCTTGCAGTCTCACTTCTGTTGAACAAAGGGGGATCACACAAGGAAAAGTTTAAGGGCTACAGTATATTAGGGATGATGTCTGCATGCACTCCACAAGAGCAGGAGGCATAGTTTATATACATTGAGTACCTACAGAGATCTATACTATGGTAAGGAGAGAGACAAGTCTATGAAGGCGAGGGCAAGGAGGCGATGGTGTCGGTGCTGTCAGAACGCGATGTCGGTGTCATCGGGGAGCAATGTCGGTATCGTCGGAATGCTATGTCGGTGTCGTCAGGGCGCGGCGTTGGTATCGTCGGAATGTGGTGTTGGTGTTGTTGAGGCGCAGCGTTGGTGTCGTCGGAACATGGTGTCGGCGTTGTTGAGGCACGGCGTCTGTCGTTAGAACGCAGTATCGGTATCGTAGGGACACGGTGTCGGTGTCATCAGGACGTGGTATCAGTGTCATTGGGACGTGTCGGCATCATCGGGAGGCGGTGTTGGTGTCGGTATCGTCAGGAGACAGGAGGCCTTGTTGTGGCCATTTGCGCATGGCTCGCCTTACAGCGATATTTGAGACATCGACGAGATGTGATATGATCTGTAAAAGTGAGGAACAGGGAGAGGGCGGGGAACTTATGAATCGCAAAAGCACAAGGATAAAATGGTGGCTCATTGGCCTGATTTACTGTCGGTCGGTCGGTTGGTTGAGAGCCTCGTGCCACCACGCAGCAACATAGAGAGAGTAGAAAGTGCATATGGGCGATCCACATGTTGTCTGTAGCAGGGTTTGAGGTGCAACAAGAGCAGAACTTGTATGGCAAGAGTGCAAGAAGTCAAAACCGGGGGGTGAAGGAGGCAGAGGACGAGCAGACGGAGGCATGCGATGCTGACGTGTCGTGTTGAAAGGTAAGCGCTTGTGCTCTACAGTGGCTACAGTAGCGCGTGGTGGCAAAAAGAAATCAAACTCCGAATAGAAATGGTCTTGTTTAATGGGGAAGAAAAATGGCTATTACCAAAGAATGAGCCATTGACAGCCTTAATCGAAAAATAGCTATTAATTGTCGCATTTTTGATTACCACTGAAAAATAATGAAACTAATAATGAACATGATAATGGTCTGATTAATGGTAACTTTGAAAGACCCTATTGTGTAGATGCGTTTGATTAAATCAAATCAATTATTACTGTGAAGCCATCACTCGCACCGCCAGCTCAGTATGCTCAGTCACAGCTTGTGCCACTACTGTCTACTTCTCCTCACCATGCAAGCCCACTTTTACTAACCCCACCTGGTTCACCATGTCCCCATTCTCCACTGAGGCTCCAAGCTCCACATCTCCCACATCGGCTTTTGACACAAAACATGAAATACAAAACATAATGACATCCTGCCCACAGCTGTGGGTCACGCTTGTGATGCTCAATCACTCAATGCGCTTGGGAGTGGTTCTCATGGGGGACATGTGGAGCGCACCACGCCAAGTTCGGGCAGCCAGAGGTGGAAATTGGCATGATAACTAGCAGCTGTGAGTCACAGCAACTTGCACACACAGGTGCAAGTGGAGCACACAGGGGTCTGTTCAACTTGCATGGGGCCTGCGGGCTTCCAGGATGTCAATGGTGATGTTTTCATTCAGACTTTAGGGACGCATTTGATTATTTCTTACTCTAAAGCCCAGCCTTACTTAGTCCTTGTGTCAGTCTTGCTCTGCCAGCTCACAGCTTGTGCTGCTACCTTCCTCTCCTTACCACACAAGCCCACTTTCCACCCTTACCTGGTTCACCACATCCACATCCACACTCATGTCCACGTCCACACCCATGCCCACATCCACATCCATGTCCGCATCCTCCATGTCTCCCACACCGGGCAACTTGCACGCAATGGAGCTCATGCTTACAGGGTGCATGCAGAGCATGCCACACTGAGTCCGGGCAGTCAGGTGAACATTGGCATGATCACAAGCATTGGTGGGTCGCAATGCCCCACACATGCCACAGGCAAGTCGCGCGCAAGGGTGCTCTGGCTCATGGGGCGCATGTGGAGCACGCAGGAGGCTGCTTTGTGGGGGATTACAAGGGATTCTGGGATGGTGGTGTGTGTTTTTATTCAATACTATTGTCTAGGAACTCATCTGAACATTTCTTAGTCTGAAGCCCAGGCTCAAGCCTGAGCCCAGCCCAGCCCAGCCTGAGCCGTTGACCAGGGCCTGGCTCCAGGTTATTGCGAGCCCAAGCCCTACCAAGCCAAGCCCAAGCCGGGGCTATTGAGCCAAGCCAGGCCCTGCAAAACACTATCCATAGAATCACTGGACTAGACAAAGACAGAGATTGAGTACTAGTTACAGGAACTAGCCTCACAGGAAAAGCTGAGCGTTGGTTCAGTCACGAAGTTGAACGCCCAAATCACATCACTAGCAATTGGACCTTTGAATCCGTGATCATTGAGCTCTACCAAGCGTTCATAACCACAGCAACCGCTCAACAAGCCATGAAACATTATAGTGAAATCAAGTTCTCCAGTAGCGAAGGCATAATGGGCTTTTATCGCAAGCTCTTGATGTGGGCAGGATAACTTGCCCAATACCCAGACCAGACTCCTTCAAACGGACATTGTTTGAAGGCATGCCAGATGGGTATAAATATCATCTTGCACTGTATGATGGCATATCAGCCAAGCACAGTTCTCTCGATGACATACTGGAAAGAGCTCGACACTATGAACGGACCCTAACCTCCTTGAGAGCAGGACGACGCATTGAGAGACAGCAAGACCAAAGGGCTCCAATGCGCACTGACAGTAGATGCGCCAACTTCCTAGTACCCCAAGAAAGGCAGCATCCGCGCACACTGCCAGCTGCTCTACCAAAGAACAGAGACGGCGCTGACCCCAGAGCACAAGTACAGTGCCCCACGCCAAAGCCTACTACAGGGGACCAAGGTAAAGCTCCAACCCTGAATCCACCAGCTCCAAGAGGCGATACCTCGAAGCTAACCTGCTACAAGTGTAGCAAGACTGGTCACATTTCATCAGACCCAAAGTGCCCACAATACAGAAAGCCTGAACAGCGGCAGATCTACGCTGCCCATGTAGTAGATGACAGGTTGGACAGTGGCCAGCCAGACCACCCAGAAGCATCTGAGGACCAGGAAGAATGTCCAGAAACGGACAAAGAGGGAAACCTTGATGAAAACCTGGGCGAGCAGCCAGAACAGGGTGAATATCCTGATGGTTCTCAGTACAACGACGAAGATGCATCCTATGATGAGTATGATGGCTATGCGCCTCCATCAGAAAACGATGACCCAATATACATACGAGCAATGAATGATGAGGCTGAAGCTAGTGCACAAAATAGCTCTAAATCCACACAATTTGACAACATTGATTGGCAATCGCGCTGAGAAGTCCTAAGATGATGCTATCAACGTGCCCCATGGGTACATGGAGATGCATGGGAGTTCACTCCTAGAGATGGAGTAACACACCCACATGGCTGCAATGTATGCGCGAAATTCAAAGAGCATCTCATTGTAGCAGAGGCAATAAGTCGCCTTGACAAACCCAATATGTTAAGGCCTATTGAACCTTAAGGTGCGACATGCGCAAAGGTGAAATATGCAGCAGTGACGAAGTTATAAGGGTTGTAATTCCCTTAATAACCTAAGTGCTTTGGAAGGTGTTTAAAGTGAGAAGGTCAGTAAGACCAATGTCTGGGTGAAGATAAAGAGGAAGGGGAAGTAACTTCAAGGACTTGAAGATTACTTCAAAGAAAGATAAAAGGGAAATATTTGTTCAAGCAACAAGGACAGAGAACGCAATAGATTGCAAACTAAGTCAGGCTTAAGGCCCAACTCTAGGATATAAGTCCAGCTTATATACAAAAGGGCAGCTACCTGACTAAGCGTACAAATGAAGAGAACAATGGGGTCATGAACAATAGGCATCACAGAACAATGGAGTCACAAACAATGGTGGTCACAGACTACCATAAGAAGAGAACAATGGGCAACGTACAAAAGGAGGGAACAATGGAGTTCCTGACAAGACGGTTCTGTTGTACAAGTAAGCGGTCATGTGAGTCGAGGTCATGTGATCATATAAGTACATATCGGTCGAGAAAAGAAAGAAAAATGTGGGCCAAGTGCCCAGGAGCATAACATGACACCCTTCCTAGAGAGTTGCTACCACGCAACTACTTGTCAGACCCTTCGTAGCAGGTATCAGCATTGTCCCACTCTGCCTCCGCATATGCAACCTCTAACTCATGACAAAGTAATCCGGCTGGGGTTGCCGAACAGTAGCTGCCGAAGTTAGGGTGCCCAAAGTAGACAAGGCAGCAATTAGCTGCACAGGAATTGTGGGGGGAGGGGCACTTGTCGTGAGCATGCTGAGTACTGAGGCACCAGCGGCATGTCTTCCAAAGGGGGCACTCCTTGACCCCGTGACCGGGTGCATCCTGATTGCACCTGAGGCAATATGGAAAAACAACTTGGTTTCCCCGACGCCGCTTACCAAGTACAGCGCGGTCCTCCAAACTGTCTTCTCCTTCCTCGATATCAGGTGGACCTTGGGCAGCGAAGATACGTGGGACCCGATAATCACAGGTTGGAATAAGGAAAGTGGGGGGGGAAGGGGGACGTGTGGCAAGAAGGTGTTGTTGGAGGCGGGTGCAGACTGCGCTAGAAGCGAGGTGTCGTTCTACTATGAGCAAGTCAGCTTCAGCCCGAGTTTCCTTCTTCCCCAATTCTAGGTGTTGTCTTTTGACACTAGAAATAATATTGTGCAGACCCTGAAGCCGATGAATGTCAGCAAGAACCCCAGGGTCTTTGAGATCGACCAACGCCGTATCCACCATAAGACGAGAAAGATGGGCGGGATGAAAGAGGTTAAGGTCAGTGTCTTTGACCCCATGGCGGTTGAAATTGGGAGACGGGTAAGCTTTCACCTGTAACGGGGTGGCATACTCTTTATGGCCCTTTCCTCAAGTTCCCACCAAGTAGGTATCTTCTTCTGTGGAGCGAAAGCAAATATAATTGGCTACTTCCGATTGTCCTTCATCGTTAGAGAAGACGAGGGGGTAGTGCCTGGGGTTGCCAGCGTCAAAGCGGGCCCATCCTTCTCCAGGATATGTGGGGTCTTCGAGCTCTTTGCTCAATGGTGGGTTAATGGTGATGGGGGATGGAGTACTAGATTTGGAGATAGTGGGGTTGTATCAAGCAGTGAGAGACTCAGGTGGGTCGCTCTGGACGCTATCACTATCTAAGAATGGTTCTACCTCAGTTAAGACCTGAGGGACAAAGAAGAGATGTTGGACAGCAGAGAAATCTCAAAAGCTAGTGGTGAAAATTTGGTCGTCAAGTCCATCATTGCCAAGAATATTGATGGCAGGCATGAGTCCCTCTGTCCAAGCCTCAAGAGCACTTTCTAGTCTTTGGTGAGCTTCCATAGCCTTCAGAAGGGCTCGACAGTTCCTCCTGATGTCTTTTACATCCTCTTGAGTGGGTGTCCCTATTCCGAAGATCATTAGTGGAGTCTCCTGATACTCCAAAGGGGGGGACAGGGATCGATTGTGGAAGAAGGATGGGAGAGGGGACTGGGTATGGCGGAGGACCACTGGTGTTAGTGGGCGGGACGGTGAAGGGTTCGGGGTAGCTGGTATGGATGAAAGGGGAGGGTTGGGGGACCAATTGTCAAATGGGAGTGGGGACATGGTCGCATTCACTGTGGCATCCGCCAGGGCAAGTAGTCTCTGGGAGGGGGATATAGAAAGCCCCGTAGCAGGAGGGGGTGCCAGGAATGTCGGTGGTGGTACTGGGAGTGGTGGTGTTGATGACTGAGAAGCTAGGCTGGGGGAGGTAGCTAGTGGAGCGGGTAATTCGCCCAGGGTAATTATCTGAAGTGTCCTCACAGGTGATGATGTATCCATCACCATGTTGTTGTCCAGTGGTCCAACTATGGTGGGTGGCATGCCCTGGGGTGACAATCGTCAAGAAAAGGGATATGTTACCGTTCCAGTCAATGCGCTCACGGGTGTAGATGGTGCACTGTTCTTGTTGGTAGACATAGCTTTGATAGTGGGGGATGGCGAGGTTACTGGACATAGGAGAGATGAGGTTGAGTCATCAAGTTGGAGGGTTCTTATACTCCTTGATTGTTTTTGAAAGTCAGCTAGTAACTCCGGTGCATGGAGATCCTCGGAGTCAGTCCATGAGTCATGAGCTGGTGAGTAACCCTTCCAGCGCACAAGGTACTGCTTCTTCTTCCAACGGCCAAAAGACCTCTCCTTTAGAATCTTCTTGACTTCCCATTCAGGTTTGCCTTCTAGAATATCAGGAGGTGGTTCGATAAAATTGGGGCCATGTTGATTGGTTTCTTTGTAAGGTGTTAGTAATGAGGCGTGAAAGACATCATGGATTTTCCAGGTGGAAGGGAGTTCGAGTTTGTAAGTGACTTTTGATACTTGGGAGACTACCTTAAAAGGTCTGTATCTCCTTGGGGAAAGCTTGGGTGTGGTGTTACTTGGAAGTTGTAGGTTGGTTCCTTCTAGCCAGACCTTTGAGCCTACTGCAAATGGGACATATCGTGGCTTCTCTTTTATCCAGGATTCTTGCACTTTACGTTGGGCCTCTTGGGCGGCTTTCCTGGCTTCTTCGATGGATGAGAGTCGTTGTTCTAGGGAGGGAATGGTGGTTTTCCGGGTTGGTTGGTGTACTTGGGGTGTATATCTGATGAGTAAATCATATGGTGTTTTCTTGGTAGTTGCAGATGGCCATGAGTTCTTGGTGTACTGAGTGAGTGGTAACCATGCGTGCCAGTTGTTCTGTTGGGTTCCGCAGAATACTCGGAGGTATTGCTCCAAGGTTTGATTGGTTCTTTCACTTGCCCCATCAGTTTGAGGGTGATACGCCATGCTGATGTTCTGATGGATGTTGAGGATACAGCATAGTTCTGTTGAGAATTTTGATACAAAGTGGATGTCTCGGTCCAAGATGATCTTGCGGGGAATGCTGTAGTGGGGTATGATGTGGTTGAGATAGAGTAAGGCTACTCCTTCTGAGTCAATGGTCTTGTGACAAGGGATGAAGATAGACGCTTTGGAGCAATCGGTGTCCATGATTGTGAGAATAGTGTCAAAACCACCTGATTGTGGGAGTTTAGTGATGAAGTCCATTGCAATGGTTTCAAAGGGTCGCGCGTTGTCTGCGGGAGTGATAGGAAACATGGGTGGATGGGTAGGATGGGTATTGACTTTGGTCATTTGGCATGTGGCGCATCCTTTGATGTATTCAGTGACGAAGGTTTTCAAGTTGGGCCACCAGTAGTACGGGGTGATTAGTTGAAGTGTCTTGGTAATTCCGGCATGCCCGGCAGTCATGTGGTCATGAAAAAGGGAAATTACTCCCCTCCTAAGAGCATTGTCTGCCACGACAACTAGGGCAGTTCCATGATACCAATGTGTGCCGTCCAATAGGGAGAGGTTATGTGTTGGTGCCCATTTTTTGAGTAGCGGTTGCTCTTTGTATTGAGCCAATTTGATGCAACTATCCAAGTTATCACTGATGCTGTCCATGTTGAATACTTGAATTGAGGTATGGTTGTTGCAAAAGTAGTGATCCGGCCATACAGTGATGTCATTATTAATTGGATTGGGTCCCTTGTAGTCAGGTCTTCTGGATAATGCATCCGCACGATTGGTAGCACCAGGTTTATATTCCAAGATAATGTTCTATTGCTCCCTTTCTGGTAGATATCCAGCAACGCAAGGGCCTATTTTTCTGGGTTCCTGGTAATAGCGAAGGTTGGCGTGATCAGTGAAGACTAGGACAGGTGTAGTTGTTCCTTTGAGGAGATGAGACCAGCAGCGTAGTCCACGCATAACTCCTAAGAATTCCCGGTCATAGATAGGGTAGTTTTGTTCAGTTTGGGTGAATTTCTGGGAATGAAATCAACTGGTCGTCTTGGTCCTGGTTTTTGGGTACCATCCGGTTTTGTAATAGGGGGATCTTGTTGATACAGTATGGCACCTGTTCCGATTTGTGATGCATCTGTTTCAAGTTCAAATTGTCAGTCAGGGTCTGGTCGAACAAGTACTGGTGCATGGGTGATCATGTCGATAAGTTTGTTTTGAGCCTCTTTTTGTTGGGGTCCCCATTCGAAAGGTATGTCTTTCCCAGTGAGCTTTGTGAGTGGCGCGGTGATGATACTGAAATTAGGGCAGAACATTTGATGATATCCAGAGACCCCTAGGAATCCACGGACTTGTTGCTTGTCTTTGAGTTCTTGTGGGTAATCCCTGAGTCCTGCAACTTTAGCTGGGTTGACTGTAGCTCTGTCTTTTGATATCCGGACACCTAAAAAATCCATTTGCGGTTGCATAAAAACGGATTTCAATAATTTGAGGTGTAGACCATGGCGTGCAAGGAGATCGAATAGGAAGTGGATAATGTCGACGTGAAGATTGAAGTCCTTGAGTAGGGTTCCTATTCTGCAGTCATCCATGTAATTTTGGAGTATGCGTCATATTTCAAGTACACCTTTCTTCTCAAAGTGTTTGTACAACTCTTCAAGAATACCATTCATAAAGCGTTGAAAACTTGCTGGTGAGTTGCTCATGCCAAAGAACATTACTTTTGGTTCGAATAGTCCTTGGCGGGTTTTGAAAGCAGCTTTCCATTGATCCCCTTCACATATTTGGATATTGTTATAGCCCCAGCGGATGTCAAATTTACTGAATAATTCCATTCCCTGTAGGTTTTCGATGCATTGTTTGAGGTTGGGAAGTGGGGTGATATCTTTTCTGGTGACCGCATTGAGGGGGCGATAATCGATAATGTACCGTTTTTCTTTGGAGTCCTTTTTAGGGACCATAAAGGTTGAAAAACCGTAGGGGGAGTCCGATGGTGTGATATATCCTTTAGCCAAGTTTTTGTCGATAAATTGATCCTCTGCTTTTTGTTCATCCCATGAGAGCAGATAAACTTTACAGTTAAAACGAGTGGGGGCAGTGTCCATTAATACGATTTTATGGTCTCCTTCACCATGAGTTGGTGGAAATTTGTTTGCTTCTTCATCTGAGAATAATGCCGTGTGCCTTTTGAAAATTTCCGGGAGGGTGATTTCCTCCTTTCCATGTTCTGTTGCGTACTTATGGGCCATTTCTACTGCTGTGTGGGTGCAATTGACTTCCACTGGGCCTCCCTTTATTTCTAAAGGGGTTACTCCCAACCATGGAGTGCACCTGGTTTGTTGTGCTTTGAGGATAAGATCTTCATTAACTGGTACTTTACTTTTGACCCATGTTTTCGCGCGTTGAAGGGTTCCAAATAATAGAGTTTCCATTTGAACTTTTGGGCCTAAGAGTGTTCCCTTTTCCCAATTGATTTCTGGTTTAAAGGTTTTAAACCATGGGTAGCCAAAGAGGAGTCGATCTCGTCCTAGATTAGTGACAAAGAATCTTTGGTGTTCCCTTTTGTTGCCTTTAGTAACGAGTAGGTCACAGGCATGAGTGATTGTTCCATGGCGGTTAAGGGTTCCATCGACATTGAATACTGGGTGGGGGTAGGGAAGTTTCTTCATTCCTAAGCGTAGTTTAATGACGGTTGTATGATCAATGAAATTTTCGGTTGCCCCAGTGTCAAGTAGGACTGTTTCTTCTGCCTTCCCTCGATAGTGTGAAAACGCAACTTTTATTTGCACAGAATTTGAGCGATTTACAAAAACACTATCGAGGCGGAATGCCCTAACTATGGCAGCTAGTTTTGGGCTTGGGAAAAATCCTTCGGCATAAGGGATTTGATGATGCTCAGCTTGGTATCTTCATCAAGCGAGCCCATGTGGTCTTTCAAGAAACCGGAGATGTCATCTGGGGTCATATCAATGGGATCCTGGTTTTGAACAGTAGGGTTGTCGTTTTTAGCGGTTTTGCCACTTTTGGCGCGGTCCGCTATTTTCTTGCGACAGACGCGAGCTTGATGTCCTCTGATTTCGCAGTAAAAGCATTTGTTTTCATCCATAAGTTGTTGCTTTTTAGCATCGGAATGTGTTTGTCCCATTCTGTTGGCATCAACGTCCATAGCATATCCTCCTTGGGAGGTGGTGCGTGATCCGGAAGTTCTATTTCTTCCAAATTGGTTGCTTCTTCCTTGGTTCTGCTTTAGTCCAAAGGCTTTGTAAAGTCCTTGTTTTTGCTGGCTATATTGAGCGGCAGCCAGCCATTTCTGGTGGGACATTCTGGCTTGTTCTTCCCATTTTTTAAAGGTCCATGGGACGTCTCCATTTGGGTTAAAGTCGGGGGAATATATGACTGCTCTGGTGAGCACCTGGTTCATTCCATGTTTGAGGGTTTCGATAGTTCCCTTGTCATCTAGGGGAACTCCTGCTTCATGAGCGAGTTGTTTAAATTTAGCAAAGAAGTCATCGAGGCTTTCTTCTTGCTTGAGTTTGCGTAATTTCTGATAGGCTTCCTCCTTTTGGTTTTGGTTGGTGAAGGCTGCTTTAAACCTTTCTATGAAGCTGTCCCAGAGATCTTTGTCTGTCTCCTGAGTTCCATCGTCTATTGCTTCCTGGAGTTTGTGCATTTGTTCCTCCTTCCAGGCGTCTACCAGGGGGCTGTCCATATAGGTGAGGAGTGTGACGACCCTGGAAAAGGGTTTCTTCATGGTGTCATTGTGTTGGTTAATTGCTTTCCAGAGGTCAAAGTTATTGATAAACTTTCTAGTTGTGCTTCTATCTCCAGAGAAGACGGGTGGTGGGTTCCCTTTAAGAGCACCATTGGCAGGGCTAGTGATGACATTGATGTTTCGTGTTTCCTGTCTGCTTTGTCTAGTAGCGACATTAATCTCTTCCTGTTGTGTTCCCATTGTGGTTTGGATGGATAACTGAGGTTGAACAGTGGCGGCTGGGATAGTATCAAGGGGGATGGTGATGCCTTGTTGGACTGCTGTTTCGATTTGGGGGAGAATAGGGATTTGTTCTGTGAACGGATTGGTTCCTTGGAGGGTTGCAATATGGTGAATTCCTCCTGCAAGTATTTCTTTGTGTGGTGATTGCTCAACACCGGTGTGGAGCGTTGGACTGTAGTGCTCTGGATTGATGTAATGTGGATGCTGAGGGTCTGTTTCTCTCCAAGCACCGAGTTTTGAGGTGTGAAGTACTCCTCCTTGGTTTGTGTACCACTGGTTATCTTTCCAGAGAAGTTTTACCCAAAAGTCATCGTCTTCTACTTTGATGAATTCAACAACTCCACGTGATTTCTTTGGGAGATCAACGTAGTATCTGGTGTCTTTATGTCCAGCTCTGTGGTATTCAAAGTATGCTTCTCCTTTAATGTGTGCTGGGAGGTCGTCTTGTTGTCTTCTGTGAACTCTCTTGTTTTGTTCAAGAGTTCCAATAAGTACTACTGCCGCCAGGGTGTAACTGGTGTTGTCCTGTGTTTCAAGGACGTTCAAGTGTTAAGGCCTATTGAACCTTAAGGCGCAACGTGCGCAAAGGTGAAATATGCAGCAGTGATGAAGTTATAAGGGTCGTAATTCCCTTAATAACCTAAGTGCTTTGGAAAGTGATAAAAGCGAGAAGGTCGCTAAGACCAATGTCTGGGTGAAGATAAAGAGGAAAAGGAAGTAACTTCAAAGACTTGAAGATTACTTCAAAGAAAGATAAAAGGGGAATGTTTGTTCAAGCAACAAGGACAGAGAACGCAATAGATTGCAAACTAAGTCAGGCTTAAGGCCCAACTCTAGGATATAAGTCCAGCTTATATACAAAAGGGCAGCTACCTGACTAAGTGTACAAATGAAGAGAACAATGGGGTCACAAACAATAAGGGTCACAGAACAATAGAGTCACAAACAATGGTGGTCACAGACTACCATAAGAAGAGAACAATGAAAAGCATACAAAAGGAGGGAACAATGGAGTTCCCGACGAGATGGCTCTGTTGTACAGGTAAGCGGTCATGTGAGTCGAGGTCATGTGATCGTATAAGTACATATTGGTCAAGAAAAGAAAGAAAAATGTGGGCTAAGTGCCCAGGAACATAACACGATGCCCTTCCTAGAGAGTTACTACCATGCAACTACTTGTCAGATCCTTTGTAGCAGGTATCAGTGTTGTCCCACTCTGCCTCCACATACGCAACCTCTAACTTGTGACGAAGTAGCCCGGCTGGGGTTGCCGAACAGTAGCTGCCGAAGTTAGGGTGCCCAAAGTAGACAAGGCAGCAGTTAGCTGCACAGGAATTGTGGGGAGAGGGGCACTCGTCGTGAGCATGCTGAGTACTGAGGCACCAACAGCATGTTTTCCAAAGGGGACACTCCTTGACCCTGTGACCAGGTGCATCTTGATTGCACCTGAGGCAATATGGAAAGATGACGTTGTTTCCTTGATGCCGCTTACCAAGTACAGCGCGGTCCTCCAAGCTGTCTTCTCCTTCTTCAACATCAGGTGGACCTTGGGCAGCGAAGATATGTGGGATCCGATAATTACGGGTTGGAAGAGGAAAGGTGGGGGGGGAAGGAGGACGTGTGGCGAGAAGGTGCTGTTGGAGACGGGTGCGAACCGCACTAGAGGCAAGGCATCGTTCTACTATAAGTAGGTCAGCCTCTGCCCGACTTTCTTTCTTCTCCAGTTCTAGGCGTTGTCGCTTGGCACTAGAAATGATATTATGAAGACCCCAAAGCCGATGGACGTCAGCAAGAATCCCAGGGTCTTTGAGATTGACCAGTGCCATATCCACCATGAGGCGAGAAAGATGGGCGGGATGAAAAAGATTGAGATCAGTGTCTTTAACTCCACAACGATTGAAATTGGGAGATGGATAGGCTTTCGCCTGTAGTGGGGTGGCATACTCCTTTTCATTCTTTCCCCAAGTTCCCACCAGGTAAGTATCTTCCTCTGTGGAACGAAAACAGATATACTTGGCGACTTCCAGCTGTCCTTCATCATTGATGAAGGGGAGGGGGTAATGTCCAGGATCCCCAGCATTGAAGAGGGCCCACCCTTCACCAGGGTATGTGGGGTTGTTGAGTTCGTCACTCAGTGGTGGGTTAATGGTGATGGGAGATGGACTACTAGTCTTTGAGATGGTGGGATTGTACCGGGCACCCAAGGACTCAGGTGGGTCGCTCTGGACACTATCATCGTTCAAGAATTGTTCGATCTCAGTTAAGATCTGGGGGACAAAGAAAAGATGTTGGACAGCGGAGAAGTCTCGAAAGCTGGTAGTGAAAATTTGATCGTCAAGCCCGTCGTTCCCAAGGATGTTAATGGCGGGCATCAGTCCCTCAGTCCAAGCTTCAAGAGTGTTTTCGAGTCTTTGGTGTACTTCCATAGCCCTCAGGAGTGCTTGACAGTTCCTCCTGACGTCTTTTACGTCCTCTTGAGTGGGTGTCTGTCACAGACTGCCCTGCTTACCTAATTTTCTCTCTTTCCTATTCTGTTCTCTTGCACCGTTTCTGTCTGTGACTCTGGGCCGCCTTGCCCATGCTTATGTATCTATCTATGGACTGATCTTGCGTTTTCCAGAGACCTCCATACATTTCCATATGCTTCCTTCTCTCGTTCTTTGGTATTCTTTGACCTTCCCTTGCTCTCTAGTAGCTTCTCCGGTTCGCATATATAAACTGTACTACGTAGCATAGAACGACTTCCCTAAGCTCGTTCTATTCGTGCAATCAGACTTTGATAGTCTCTTCTCACTACTGAACACATGCGGCTTCCATCGAACGAACCCCTCTAGCATTAGTCAGCCTAGCTGCTAATTGCCTTTAAACTCTCTACGTCTCAAGATCATGTGCTAGTGTCTCGCTCGATTCCAAGTCACGTCTGACTTGTGTAATCTTCACTTGTCATCTCATTAGTCACGTGACGTTTCACGTGACCCACTTCCTCTTTGGGAACTACCCCTCTCCGAAATCCATCTTCGTAATCTCGTCTGAGATCCCTGAACCCCAAGAACCCCGAACTTGACCTGACACAGTGGTCTGACCGTGACATTAGAATGAGCTTCTCTTCACAATGACTTCAACTCCCTCCGGATCGAAAGAAAAACAGAAAACCCCCGAAGGACTAGGCATTCCCACAGACTGGCGTGTACGCATGATAGACCAACCTATGGAAGAGTCACTAGCAGTATTGGACCTTCCATTTGAAACAAAACCGGAAACAAAGGATACTGTCCCATCTGAGTTCTCCAAGCGAGTCCGTCACCTTGTTGGAGGACAAGACATCGTTGTCTGCATAGATGGGAAAGAAGTCTCAAAGAAAGCGCCCTTCACCGCTTACTATGCTTGTTACAAAGGAGCTCTCCTTGCCCTGTCTAACGTCTATGGAGTCTGGTTCGAAATTCGACTCTGAGCAGGAAATACGTATGAGTGCTTTCGTTTAGCACAACCAAGTCTCCAGCTGAAGGACAACCTGATGAAGGGAATTAACTACGCTCGATTGAGACTCACCGGTCTCCCCATTATGAGGGCCCCTTCTCGAGCCACCTCCCCAATTCGATTGGCTCTGTTGGATACAACCGCGGTCACGCCACACGACGGAGATGTTTTCCATGAAACTAATCCAGACAAAAGGGAAGCGCCAGCTAGCAATACCAGTCGATCTTCTTCGCCTGAGCCCAACAACCAACCTGAGCGAAAATCCTTTGCTGGGTTTGGATCTTGGAGGATGCGTTCCTCTCGAATGGCTAGACAACCTTCCAAGCCCCCCCCACATCCTCCAAGGGGCACTGGGGATGATCCATTTGGTCTTGACAACCTTATGGACAAACCAGAAAGGACAAACGATAAAGGATGTCGCCTAGAAGGGATCCACCCAGACAAATTCAAAGGAGACCGATCCAAAACTCGACGATTCTTGAATCAGTTTAACAGATTTATGCTGATGAATCGCAAAGCGGACATTGCCAAAGACCCCATCTCCAAATGCATCTATTTCATGTCACTCCTCAACAGAGAAAAAGTCAATGGATGGGTAGATATGGCCTTCAAATGGCTTGAAGAAATCGAGGACAACCCAAGTCTCATCGATCGATTCTCCAACCCTTGGAAGATGATGGAAGAAAAATTCAAGGTATCCTTTACAGATTACGCTGAAAGGGAGCGAGCCCAGGATCAACTCAGGAAACTGAGAATGACCAGTGACAACCTCGATGAATACTTAGCTGCCTTCGAGACCCTTGGAAGTCGTGCAGAGCTCAATCCTGATGATCCATCGAACCTACGCACATTTGCCCAAGGACTTCCCTGTCAACTAGCCGACGCTTGTCTCGCTATGGAAAATCCGGATACCTACGAACAGTGGAGAGCCGCAGCTCAGCGACAACAGGTAATTTACCTGAAGAAGAAAGTGTTACACTCTGAGTATGGGACTCGCAGTCCCACTCGAAACGCTGGCCAAAACCCCCAACAGAAACAAAATACTGGTTGGGTTTGGCGACGCCCTGGGGGGAATTCTAACCCTAATAACCAAAATTGGCACGGACAAGGAAACCGAGCGCAACCCCCTTGACCTTGTCTTCCTCCCCGAAACGATGACGCTATGGATCTCTCAGTGATCCGTAAAGCCACATCTGACAAGGAAAAAGAAGAGTATCGTCACACGGGACGATGCTTCCAATGTGGGAAACAAGGTCACCTTGCGCGCGACTGTCCCAACAAACCCGCTTGCGCTCGCACTGTCCAAATAGAAGACAGTCAACTGACTACACTGAGTGATAATTCCTCCTTCGCCACAACCCCTTCCCTCACTGCGCAAGTAGCACAACTGACAGAAGAAGATCGAGGAGCGTTCATGGATGAAATGCGCTCTTTAGGAGAAGATATGGATTTTCTTGGCGCCTGAGTACTACGGCTCTTACTCGGGCGGTTCTGAATAGTTCTGGTTCTATGTATATAGCTCGAAATCATGCAATTCAAGTCCCCTTTCAGCTATGAACCAAAACAAAACGAGTCGATCAAACTGCACTACTTGACTGTGGTGCTACAGAATGCTTTATCCATCCACAAGCGGTGGAACGTCTCAAACTCACAACGCGAAAACTCGCTAAAACTTGGAAAGTACAAAATGTCGACGGAACTCCTAATAAATCCGGCGAGATCTTGGAAGCCGTCGACCTCTTAGTCAACAATAACAGAAAACAAGCCTCACACACCTTTTTTGTTGCAAATATTGGTCAAGACAACTTTATCCTAGGATATCCCTTCTTCGAAGCCTCCAACCCCAACGTTGACTGGAGTGGCGGACGAATAGAAGGTTTTACAACCCTTTCCTCCATCGAAGCCAATACTTGGCGACCTCCTAGGAAGGGAACTCGACGACGGCGAGATTCGACCCCAGCTTGGGTACGATGCATCCCCAGTTGGGAAGAGGGCGACGAGATCTGGCTTCAAACTCGCGTAGCCAAAACCACAGTAGCACAGCAACTTGCTGAAGCAGCTACAGATAAAAAAAAGCGTACTTGGCAGGAAATAGTCCCAGAACGGTATCACCGTCACGGCAAAGTCTTTTCTGAACAAGCCTCCGAACGCTTTCCTGATCGACACCCTTGGGATCACGCCATAGAATTGAAAGACAACACCCCTACCTCGATAAACTGTTGCGTCTACCCTTTATCTCCGAAGGAAAAGGAAGAGCAGAGAGAGTTCCTCTCTCAAAATCTGCGTCTTCAGCGAATTCATCGCTCGAAATCCCCCTACGCCAGTGGATTCTTCCTAATTCGCAAGAAGGATGGCAAGTTCCGCCCAGTACAGGACTATAGGAATTTGAACAAGTGGACAATTCCCAATAAATATCCACTCCCACTGATCTCTGAATTAATCTATGACTTGGCCGAGAAACGTCTCTTCTCTAAATTTGATATTCGCTGGGAATACAACAACATTCAGATCAAAGAGGGCGACAAATACAAAGCCGCCTTTAAAACTAGCGAAGGACTTTTTGAACCAACAGTCATGTTCTTTGGTTTGACAAACTCTCCAGCTACCTTTCAGACAATGATGGACGACATCTTCCAAGAGGAAATTGCACAAGGCTGGCTTCGTATCTATATGGACGATATGATTATTGCCACTGAAGACGATGAAATCCTCCATGAACTTCGAGTCAATCACATCCTTACTAAACTCGAGAAGTTCGATCTGTTCCTCAAACTGGAAAAATGCAGGTTCCACCAACACGAAGTTGAATACCTCAGAGTACTTATCGGGAATGGCTCTGTCAAAATGGACCCGGTCAAAGTTCAAGGGATTTCTGATTGGCCCACTCCGCTAACCGTCAAGGATGTCCGAAGCTTCTTAGGTTTCTGTAACTTTTACAGAGCGTTTATCAAGAACTTCTCTGACATTGCTCGGCCACTCAACAACCTCACACGCAAGAACGAACCATTCCTCTGGACAAAAGTACGCGATGACGCATTCCTTCGTCTTAAAGAAGTTTGTTGCAACTACCCCGTCCTTCGTACGCCTGATTGGTCTTGACAATTCATCATGGAAACAGATGCCTCTGGGTACGCCCTTGGTGTTGTCATTGCTCAGGAATTTGAGGACGGCATCCATCCCATTGCTTTCCACTCTTGTAGCCTCTTGCCAGCAGAAAAGAACTATGATGCCCATGATAAGGAACTTGCTGCGGTGATTTTTGGTTTTAAATGTGGCCGCCCCTTATTTTTGGGTGCTACTCACGCCATTTGTGTCTGTACTGACCATAAAAACCTCCAATATTTCCGTGACCCCTGCAAGATCACTGGTCGTCAGGCGCGTTGGATTGAATTCCTCCAGGATTTCGATTACACCCTTGAACACATCCCCGGGTCAACAAACACTGTGGCTGATCTGTTGTCGCGAAGAACTGACCTTAACAAGGGGGTGGATTCCAATGAACCGCGCATCCTACTTCCCGACCACCTCTTCACTCCGACAAATCCTACCGAAATACACAAAGTTTTTCTTGAAGACGATCTTGACCTACAACGCAACATCCTACAAACCCTCCATGACTCTCCTGCGGCTGGTCATCCAGGTATTTCGAACACTTGGGAACTTGTCCGTGAACAATACGAAGGCCCCAGACTGCGAGAATTTGTAGAACAATATGTAAAGGGGTGTGCACGTTGCCAAGAGTCCAAGACTAACGTACACCGATCAAAAGCACCCCTACAACGTTTCGATATACCTGTCAAAGAAGGCCCATTCCAATACATATCGATGGATTTGATCACAGACCTTCCCAAATCACAAGGTTTCGACTCCATTCTTACGATTGTGGATCAAGGATGTTCCAAAGCAGCCAAATTCATCCCATGCACTAAGACGATCAATGGAACGGGGGTAGCTCTCGAGTATCTGAAACACCTCGTACCATGGTTCAGACTCCCCAAACGGATCATATCGGACCGAGATCCCCGATTCACTTCTGCGTTCGCAAGAGAAATGTGTAAGGCCCTAGGGATCCAACAAAATCTATCCACCGCCTTTCACCCTCGCACTGACGGACAGACAGAACGAATGAATGCGTGGATTGAACAGTATTTACGACCTTGGACCTCAGGAAAACCTTCCGCCTGGAGTCAACTTCTTCCTATCGCAGAATTTGCGCACAACTCTTGGAAACACAACATAGCGCGCAAGTCCCCTCATGAACTTCTGATTGGAATCAAACCACAGGTGATTCTGAAACATCTAGAAGGTTCGGTACCTGCTGCGGAAACACGCCTTCGCCTCTTGGATGAATCTAGACAACTGGCCCAGAAGCTTCTACAAAACGTACAAAATCGCAAGGATAACAAGAAGCTGACGGAGATTAAAGAAGGTGACCAAGTCTGGTTAGAGGGTTGCAACCTCTCTATTGCCAGAAACCGCAAACTTTCCCCAAAGCAATATGGCCCCTTCAAAGTCTCGCAAAAGATAAGCCCTGTTGTAGTGCGACTCGATCTTCCTCAATCGATGAAAATCCACAACGTGTTTCACACGGATCTTCTCCTTCCATATAAGGAGACGGAGCAGTATGGCACGCCTTATACATGCCCCCCTCCGATCATCGATAGTGAAGAGGAATACGAGATCGAGAACATTCTAGAAGCACAGCGTTTTGGCAAGAAACATAAACTCCAGTACCTCGTGCACTGGAAGGGATACCCTCATTCCGATGACCAATGGATTGATCATAAAGACCTCAATGCCCCAGATTTGTTAGCTGACTTTTACCTAACCAACTCCGCTTCGGCTGGACGACCAACAGTATAAAGACACCCTCGTCGACCCTCAATCACTTCACCCCCATCATTTCTTCACACTGGCTTCCCCCTTTACAATCTTCTACGGCTACGACGAATGCTTCCAACAAAACTTATTCAGCATTCGCCGCACCAGTCCAACCTTTGCCAACAACCTGACACAAATCTTCGACCAACAACTAGAAGATATGACCAACGCTAACTCTGCTATCTTTGTTCCATCTCGCTCTTCGTCGCCCGACCAAGGATCTGCAGGCGGCACTCCCTATGTGGTCACCTTGCCCCCTCCAGATAGTCCTACCAACTCTGAAGCAGCGTGGCCCCATCAAATGATGTTGGAGCACGTCTCTAACGTACTTGGGGTTGACATCGCAGAAGTCCGCCGCCAATTCTCCAACAATCGATCTCTCCTACCCATCGACGTTTCCCCTCCACACGCCTTGTCCCCTGTCTTTATTCCACCTCCCCCTTCTCCACCGTTCCTTCCCAGATCCCCAGCTGGACCATATCCGGGAACCGAACTAGCTGAGTACAACGACCCCCAGTTCCCTTCCGAACCACCATCCACCTCCCAGTCTCCACCTACTGATGCGTCCATGATCGATGTCATCGCAGACGGTGAACAGTACGAGAACGAAGAGGAATGGGAGGAGAGCATTCGGTGTCATCCTCAGCTTCACCGTTCCTCACCTCGGATCCCTCTCGAGGACATTACGCCAATTCATCAGGTATCCCATCCTCTAGGGGATATCACTGACTATGAAGAAATGGCCATGGTCTTGTACCGGCAAGTGTCGGACCAAGACACAAAAATCAAGGAGTTGATGGAGGACAAAGAGAACCGAGCGCCATCCCCCACTAACCCACAGCCCAGCACTCACCCCGGTCCAGGTTGGCAAGACAACTTCGATGCAGTAGGAACTCGCCATCTCTTTGTGATTCCCCTTGGAGATGAGGACGTCATTGCCCCCTTCATTCGTTACGACCTCCAAAACCCTTTCCCCAAGCTGCTTGCTACCAATGGGCGTTATTGTATGGTTCACTCTCGTCCCCTTCACGCCGTCCCTCAGTCATCTCGCATCTCTCCGTTGTCACTGCGCAACGAGCTCTTCTTTCACCCGGACCTCGAACTGACAAGGGGCATCAACTGGGCTATCCTCTATGAGGACGACCCTACACTGGCTGGAGAAGTCCAGCACTTTTGCTCTCACAAGAAGGCATGTGACCGCCTCGCCAGGCGTATGGGGCAACTTCGTGAGTCGTTAGAGGTAGAACGACAGGCCCTCTATTGGAGTTCAGCCCGCCTCACCCAGGCTAATGCACTTGGACGCCTACAGCGTCACATTGACTCCTCCCTCCATATCACCCCTTCCTTCTCTAATGCATGAATCAGGAAGATCTGCGCCTCCATTTGCAACCGCGTTACTGAAGAACGCGCTCGGCACCCCAAAGAATGCATGTGGTGCGGCAAGGTGGGCCACTCCATCGACAACTGCTACTGCATTGGTCTCTGTCACCACTGCTCGCGCCATGGACACACCAGAGTCGATTGCAAAGACCCCCACGCCATGTGCCTGGAATATGAGGGCTGTAAGGTCTATGCTGCACATCCCCATTTCAAGCGGGGGTACTGCGCTGCAATAGACGACTGCGTTGACGTCTAAAGGACGTTAACAAGGGGGTAATGTCACGGACTGCCCCGCTTACCTAAATTTCTCTCTTTCCTATTCTGTTCTCTCGCACCGTTTCTGTCTGTGACTCCGGGCCGCCTTGCCCATGCTTACGTATCTATCTATGGACTGATCTTGCGTTTTCCAGAGACCTCCATATATTTCCATATGCTTCCTTCTCTCGTTCTTTGGTATTCTTTGACCTTCCCTCGCTCTCTAGTAGCTTCTCCAGTTCGCGTATATAAACTGTACTACGTAGCATAGAACGACTTCCCTAAGCTTGTTCTATTTGTGCAATCAGACTTTGATAGTCTCTTCTCACTACTGAACGCGTGCGGCTTCCATCGAACGAACCCCTCTAGCATTAGTCAGCCTAGCTGCTAATTGCCTTTAAACTCTCTACGTCTCAAGATCACGTGCTAGTGTCTCGCTCGATTCCAAGTCACGTCTGACTTGTGTAATCTTTACTTGTCATCTCATTAGTCATGTGATGTTTCACGTGACCCACTTCCTCTTTTGGAACGACCCCTCTCTGAAATCCATCTTCGTAATCTTGTCCAAGATCCCTGAACCCCAAGAACCCCGAACTCGATCTGACACGGTGGTCTGACCGTGACAGTGTCCCTATTCCAAATATCATTAGTGGAGTCTCCTGATACTCCAAAGGGGGGGACTGGGATTGATTGCGGAAGAACGATGGGAGAGGGGACTGGGTATGGTGGAGGGTTACTGGTGTCAGTGGACAGGACGGGGAAGGGTTCAGGGTAGCTGGTATGGATGAAAGGGGAGGGTTGGGGGACTGATTGTCGAATGGGAGTGGGGACGTGGTCGCATTCACTGTGGCATCCGCCAGGGCAAGTAGTCTCTGGGAGGGGATGTAGAAAGCCCTGTAGCAGGAGGGGGTGCCAGGAATGTCGGTGGTGGTACTAGGAGTGGTGGTGTCGATGACTGAGAAGCTAGGCTGGGGGAGGTAACTGGTGGAGCGGGTAATTCGCCCAGGGTAATTGTCTGAGGTGTTCTCACAGGTGATGTTACGCACAGACTCTGCGTATTTGTAAGGACTGTGACGAGTACTTACGGGTAAGCGTTTAGAGTCTACCTTTAGTTATAAAGGTCGCACAGTTACTTTAGTGCAAAGCTAAGTTAAGACTAACTTAGATAGTATTGCAGACTCTAGGTGCTTGACTTAGAGTGCAAGGGAATTGCTTAGAGTGATGGGAACGGGAGTGAACGCTCTAAGGAGCTTTAGGTCCTGGGATTACTGCAGAGACCAAGTCTGGA
>Ga0307510_10000459_pt1 | contig 39681 bp, 54 predicted proteins | sample 12_EM_MG_FD_207224 | JGI IMG/M metagenome (GOLD analysis project Ga0307510, IMG submission 207224) | Populus trichocarpa ectomycorrhiza microbial communities from riparian zone in the Pacific Northwest, United States - 12_EM | ecosystem: Host-associated > Plants > Roots > Unclassified | place...
ATATGCTGCCCACTGTTGTACCCCCCATTATAATGCATCTTACCATGCACATTATAATTCCCCCTCTCCTGTTGTTGCTTCCCCCCTTCTATATTATAATATAGGATCATACACATTATAATTCCTCCTGCTTTGTTATTACCCTCTATATTATAATTTGTATAGTTCCTATAGCAATGCTGCCTACTATTGTACCTCCCATTATAATGGATTTTACCATACACATTATAATTCCCCCTCTCCTATTGTTGCTTCCCCCCTTCTACATTATAATATGGAATTATGCACATTATAATTCCCCCTCTTCTGCTATTGCCCTCTCCCCCTTCTTACATTATAATTCCTCCTGCTTTGTTACCACCCCCAGTATTATAATGTGTATAGTTCCTATAGCAGTGCCAGCCCACTGTTGTACCTCCCATTATAATGTATTTCACCATGTACAATAAACCCTTAAACCCTAAACCTTTAACAAGTTAAGTCCAGTCCAGTTTCAGTAAAATTTCTGGTCCAATAGACTGGACCTTTAAACACTATATTTGTGCATATGCTCTAGTGTTGCAGCAGCTCCAGCTAATTGCTAGCTACAGCTGGAGCCACAGTCAGCAGCAATACCTGCTGAGCCAAGCTGCATGTGGTTGAAGCTGCCATTTTAGTCAACTGCCACTGAGCCAGCTTGGGGCCTGCTGAGCCAGCTAAGCTACCAATCAGCACCACATCAATTGCCAACTACAACATTTTTTTCTCCTCTCTGCATTTTTTACTGCTAGCCATGAGAATGACACCCCCCCCCACACACCCAGTTTCAATTCCAGAAACTCCAATCCACATGATGAGTAAGACTACTGAGTGGTTTGACTGCCCATTTTATAATAGGGATACAATTCTTCAACAGCTGTCCAGAGAGATGGCCCCTTTCTTTGTTGGCCCAATCTCCCCCTGGGTTTTTCTGGATTCCTTTCTACCTGTGGACCCACTTGTCTGTTCTAGCAGTACCTTTAAACCAGGAATACTTTCTGAACTGGAGGGGGTGAGGGATGAAGGTCATCTGCAAACCATATTTGTCTGTCCAAACCCACATCATTCTGTCCTTCTCAAGGACTGATTTATTCCAGTCCAGGATTGTTTCCCCACATGTCTTGCCCAGGCAGGTTCTCTTGGACAAGTCACCCAGCTTGTGCCTAGATCTGGTCAACACAAGTTCCCAGCTAGACCAGGATAACCCCACAAAGTTCCCTTTCCTCTGTCAGCCCAACTGCTCCATGTACAACACAAAAAGCCCTTACAACAACCAGCTTGACTCTTCTCTGGTTGAATGTCTCATCAAGTTCAAAATGGGATCAGATTCCGACCCCTTTGTACAGGATGTTCCTGGCAAGTCAAGCACAGTGGACACAGTTCGGAACCTTTTCATGAACCCCTCCTCCAGCAGTTGCAAGACGGCAGGGCAGATTACTGCCTATGCTACTTGGATACTTAGTACTCAGTACCGCACACACCTCTTCCTCATCCTCATCTTCAAAAAACATGCAAGAATAATTCATTGGGACCACGGCAGGGCAGTTGTCACTGCACTGATATCCCACAGTGAAATCCACATCCTAGACTTTCTCATGTTGTTCAAAGACACAAGTCCTCAAGCTTGCGGCTGCGACATTACCATCGAGCATGCCAACAAGGAGGATGAGGCCAAGGCTCAAGAGCTTGAGGAACTGACCAACGCAAGGTCACTTCTCTGCTTATTCATTCCCAACTGCTCCTCTCCATTGTGCCAACCCAGCCGCTATATCGTCAAGTCACCGTGTTCTTGACCTGATATCCTGGCAGGTTGCTGGACTCAGACATCAATCACTTATGATGTCAAGAGGAAGAAATATGTTCTCTTAAAGGACTCATGGCGGGTCTTGTTGGACGACATCTCACCAGAAGGTGAAATTTACTCTCACCTCCACAGTCAGTTGGTTCCCTACATTCCCCATTGTTATTGGGCTGGAGATATTGGCAATGAGCTGTATCATACCTCCCGCACACATGAATTCAACCCCAAACCTGGCTTGCCCTATCATTCACCCCACCTCATGCCTCATTGTCATTACCGCTTAGTGCTGGACACCATCAGTTGACCGCTTGAGACCTTCAACCATAGCTGGGAATTGGTAAATGCAGTATATGATGCTTTATGTGGTGAGTTTCCTGTTTGCAATCTGTTTGGCAGTGTAGCCTGACCCACATTTCAGCCCATCAAGCTGCCTATAAGGCTGGCATTCTTCATCGCAATATCAGCCCTGGGAACATCATGATTGTTGACAAGGGTGGACCAAACAATACAGGCGGTATTCTCATCAATTGGGACCTCTCCAAGGCAGTCAAACCAGAGGACAAGCGCACTTCTGCATATCAGTATAGGCGCACTGTAAGTAAATTTTATAAAGCGCCTCTGATACCTGACATATATTCCCATTAGGGTACTTGGCAATTCATGGCAGCAGATATTGTCGCCTTGCCTGACATTGTCCATACATTCATTCACAACATTGAATCTGCATTTTGGGTCCTGTTGTGGATGGCCTGTGCATACACCCCAGCCAGCTGGGACGTTGGAACTTGCTCAAGTTTTATGAGGGACACAATGAGTCCCAGGGTTTTTGCGGGCACAGGAGGCGGAAACAAGCTCTTCTTCCTGCAAGATGAGGCTTCATTAGCCAAGTTCAATATTACCAACAACCATACTTTCACATCATTTCTCCAAGGTCTGAAGAGTACTCTTGCTATCCATCACATGCCACAGCCATCATCTCCCTTGGAGTATGACGGCGCTAATATACTTGCCACAGACCTGGAAATGGACTCAGGGAACAAGTTAAGCATTGACATGGATGTAACCATGGCCAAGTCAAGCATCGACACGGATGTAACTGTGGCCGAGTCAAGCATCGACGCAGATGTAACCATGGCCGAGTCAAGCATCAACGCAGACGTAACCATGGCCAAGTCAAGCATCAATGCAGATGTAACTGTGGCCAAGTCAAAAGTTGATGCAGGCATAAAGTCCTGCATCGAGACTTATGACAAGCTGATGGACACCCTGACAGACCATGAACTTGTACTCCACACATTCCGGAGGGCTCTCAACTGAGCGGAGTGGCCCAAACATGACCGTGCTGAAGTTCAACTAATGGTGGTGTCCAATGATGTGCAGACCAGCATGCTGTCAAGTTCCAAGCAATTGAGGGATATTGCTGAGGAGGATGGTGTCTACGTTTCACTGCCATCAGCAAAGCGGTTGGGACCTGCTTAGGTACTGGTCCTGCAGTGCAGACCCCTGCTGGGTTGGGACCTTACGTCCTGTGTCCCCCTTCGTGTCGCCTTTCACATTGAGTATGTCTGTATCCTGTAGCCCCTTTGTTGTCTCAAGTCATATTATGTGTATGTGAAATTGAGTTTGAATCTGTAATCAATGCTATGCGTGCCTGCACAGTGCACTTGCCTACTTGTCTTGTCTGACTGATGTGCGCATCTTGCCCACTTCTCTGAGTTCTCTCCATGTTTGTCTACCATCGCTCCTATTGTTTCTCATTATATTGTCTTCCATTCAAGGTCCAGTCTATTGTAAGACTAGTTAAGCCCCACATGTCGCCCACTTCTGACTTCTCACCCATTGGACATGAGGCATAGACATAATGAATGATCAATCTACCATAATGATGGCATAGGCACTGGCCCTAGAAAACAAGTCATGCAAACGTGGTCGAGTCACTCATGCCCTCTCATCTTGTAAGAACATCTCACATGCATCACAATGCCACCTCATCCATGCCTTCTTCCCCCCTTGTTCCTCTCCATGTCATCACCTTCAAGTCCCCACTCCTTTCACCTCAAGATTTGCTACTGTCGTTTCACAAATTGCCCAACCCACAAATGTGCGCCTCTTTCAACTTTTATCAGCCTACACCAGCTTGTTAAGCTTGACCCTGCATAAGTCAGACCCCCCACTCAGGCCCATGCCCTGGCAGGACATGGTCGTTACTATTTATAGGAGTATTTGGCCCATCTTTGTATGCTTTCCCTTATTCCTTTGGTCTTAGATCCACCGCTTGGTTTACAGCCCTTCCCCATTTGCTTTACCCATCAGACTCCAAACCTTGCCGCCCTCTTCAACTTCACGCCCACTGTTGCACCTTGGAAAAACTATACATTCCCTGCTTTCAATATGATCGCCGAAACTTTTGTATACAAGGCCGAGCGGTGTTGTCGCTGGCAGGACTCTGACTCCATTTGTTTCTTTCTCTTTTTTCCCTCTTGCTCACCACCACTTGTAGCCTACATTGTTTCTATGGACCCGGACCCAGCACATAAATACCCCAAGCAGTTGGGGCCCACTTTCCCCATTCTTTCTCATCATGTGCTCGTGTGAGACAACCATAGGCCATGCTCTCCCTTTCTTGCTTTTTGTCTCTGATCTGATTGATCTCAGCTACACACTGCCCTTTGATTCCTCAAAGCCACTTGTCCTTACCCAGCTGTCAAGCGAATCACAACCGCCATTATACTGCACCCCTTCAAATTGGCTCAGTCAGTGTCTTTGGTCATAGAAGTGCAGCAGTTCTTCCTCTTTTTCTTGAGTTATCCCCCCCTCCCCACCCATGCCTTCATCTTGGACCCGATCAAAAGTGAGTTCCCTTATTCTATACCTGCCTTGTATCTTACCAGTCAAATTAGGCTACCGTACTGGCCGCACGCCCTCTTGAGCCAATCACCAGTGGTGAAGAATTCAGTCTCCAAGACATAGACGACTATATATCCGACACACCTGGCTCTGATGCCCCACAGGACTCACAAGAGCTGGAATCTTGGAGCAGTGATTCCTTCTGTATTGCCTCTCATGTGGTGCTCGATATCCAGCACTTCTTTGTGACCATTGCCACCCCTGGGACTATGGACAGCGCACAGTGCCAGAAAGTCTGCAAGCCATGCATGTAAGTGTGGGCCTAATCACAACTTCATTGTCTAACAAACTAGCAGGAAGGAATATGGCGCTGATAAAGCCAAGATCCCTAGGGGCATGGCCAATTATATCTATTCAAGCAGCACCGCAAACAACAACCTCCGAAACCACCTGTACAAGCACCATGCTGCGGTGTACGACCAGATGGTCGCAGACAATAACTGGCCTTACAGCCTATCAACTCATACAAATGATGCGCACTCCCACAAAAATGCTGGCAATGTATGTGTATGCGACCAGGCAGTTCCACAGTTCTCTGCAGCAGCATTCTTAGAAAGCCTTGTTTCTTTTATCGTTGCAGATGATCAGGTGAGTCCTAAAATCTTGTGTTCTTTTTTGTGCTCACATGTCTTTAGTCAATTCGTGTCGTCAAATGCCCTGAATTCCGCCATATGTGTATGGTCCTCTGCAACACCCTTGCCGACATGGACATCCCTTGCCATGATAGGGTGAGAGAAGCCATCATTCATCGTTGGAAGAGGTTGTTTGAAGAGTTGAAAGTGGAGCTTTCTGTGGGTTTGCGCATTCTGCCCTCTGCCTTCCCTCTAACTTGATTGATAGGAATCCTGCATGCAGATCAGTTTCATGGCAGATGTTTGGTCAAACGGGAATATGGTGGCATTTTTAGGGCTGACTGCGCACTGGATCCACTCTGACAGGATGACCAGATGCCTTTCACTAAAGGCTGCGCTTATTGGGTTCAATCACCTCAAGAAGAGGCACACAGGTCACAATATCGCAAGGACAATCCTCTTTCTGCTTGATTGGGCTGGCATTACAGCTAAGGTATTCCTTTTAAAATCTATGTGCTCTGATGTTAATCTCCAGTCTTAGATTGGCCACTTCACTCTTGACAATGCGTTGAATAATGCAGTGGCCATGGAAGAGCTTTAGGACCTGTTGGAGGACCTGTTGGCCAAACGCAGGATAACCAAGGTGGTCAGTTTTGACCATACGAAGAATCGCGTCTGGTGTTACACCCACATTATCAATATCTGCTCTTCCCATGTCATTTCTTCCTTCACTTTGACCCCTATATCATATCTTGCTCAGCTCAACATTCCTCTTGACCCCAACTATGCAACTTATGGTGACCCAGACTCCGACAATAAATCAAGTCATTTGGATGATGATTATCAAGACTTCGAGTTGGATCTTCCTTGTTGCTACAGTCACCAAGACAGCTCTGGGCTCCAGGCATGGTTCAAGGGCATCAAACGCGACCCACTCAGGCATGCTCAAAGAGTAATTCATCTCTTACACTCTTCTGACGAACACAGGATAGCCTTTCTGAAGTTGATCCAAAATGGCAACAAGCATGGTTGGTTCGACATGAAGGACAAAGATGGTAAACACATTGTGGGTGATGTCCTGGAGCTCCAACTTCTGAGAGATGTGAAAACACAGTGGGATTCAGTCTATATGATGCTGATGTGTCTAAGAGTACTCTGACCAGTAAGTTTGTCTTGGTGTTTGCGATGGGACCGGTGAATATTAACAACTATTCGATGTAGGCTGTTGACCTGTACTTTAACACCAATTTATCGGATGCTTCGCATTGCAAGTTGTCAGACCTAGATTGGAATATCCTGGAGGGTTTGGAAGCGGTCCTGTCTGTGTGTTTGTTCCTTTACCCCAGGTTCCTAGATGTGCACTCATCGAAACAACAGGTTTCTCACACCTTTCAGCAGAGCATGTCGTCTGAATCAACACCTGTCTTGTCGTGTGCTATCTCCAGCTTTGAAATATTCATGATGGACTGGGAAATACTTGGAGCTGAACATAGCATCCTCAAGTTCTGGACAGATATTGTGTTATGTTCCACAGGCTAATTTTCTTTTCTATGCTTACCAACCTGTTCCCATCACATGACTGCTTACTTGATACATCACCTGACTCCTTTCTTGCTTACCTGACTGCTTTCTTGTCATCTTAGGAGCGCCAGCTCATTTCTAGGATCGTTGTACTTGTTTCCACTATCTTTAGTTTGCCAGCTCATAACTAGGACCCTTCTCCTAGTTATTTGTCATTCCTACTAACTACTGTACTCGTTTTCTGTCATTACTAGTACAGGTACTAGTAGTATTATTCCTTAGTCATGGTAGCTGCCCTCATGTATATAAGCCGGTCTTATTTCTAGAGTTGGGCCTTAAGCCTGACTTGGTTTAATACCCAAATCTTGTTGCTTCCATTGTGAAACTCTTAAGCCTTTTTCTTCATTTCTTGAGTCATCTCAAAGTCCCCTTTGAGACACTCCTTTCCTCTTGCTCATCTCCCAGACCTTGGATTAAGTTCCACTTCATCCTTTTACCCCCTACATTGTGCTAAGGGTTAGCAGTCCCTTGCAACTACGCTTTGCCGCCACTTGTATCTCTGCGCACATCGCGCCTTAAGGTTCTTGGACCTTAACACAAGTCAGGCTTTCTTCAGACGTCCTTGAAACAAAGGACAAATACCAGCACAACCCTGGCGGCAGTAGCACTCATCAGAACTCTCAATCAAGACAAGAGAGTTCACAGGAGACAACAGGACGATCTCCCAGAACATGTCAAAGGCGAAGCATACTTTGAATTCCACAGATTCAGACACAGAGATACCGGATACTACATCAACCTCCCAAAGAAAACACACGGAGCTGTTGAATTCGTCAAAGTAGAAGACGAAGATTACTGGGTAAAACTCCTCTGGAAAAACGACCAGTGGATCACAAACCAAGGAGGAGTACTTCATACCCCAAAGCTTGGCTCTTGGAGAGAAACAGACCCTCAGCACCCACATTATATCAGCCCAGAACACTTTAGCCCAACACTTTACACCGCTATCGAACAACCAGAAGAAGAAATCCTTGCAGGAGGAGTTCATCACATCGCAACCCTCCAAGGAAGCCATCCGTTCACAGAACAAACACCTATTCTTCGCCAAATTGAAGCAGCAGTTCACCAAGGAATCCCTATTCCTCTTGACACCACTCCAGCAGGCGCTATTCAACCCCAATTATCCATTCAAACCACAATGGCAGAACAAATCGACACCACTATTGCAGGACCAGAAGGGCAACTGCAACCCAATATTAACGTCATCAACCATAACACCAATGGCACACTCAAAGGAAATCCTCCACCTATCTTTGATGGAGACAGATCCAAAAGCAGAACCTTCCTAACTGCTTTCTACCTCTGGAGGTTGACTAGGGTTCTCCACAGGTACACTACAGGTACCCATTTCCATAACCGTAACCATAACCACATACACCATAACTGTTGAGAAAACAGGTATAAAACCGTATACTACATATACGGTGTCCCACCTTAACCGTAGCACTGTACGGTATCACATCATAACCACGGTTTTATATTATAACTGCGGTATTGTTTTTACCTGCGGTGAATACACTACTACAAAAATTCTAGTACTACTATACATGTCTAGCAACTGGTATTTAGCCACCTCATCTCATCTTCTTTGCCTGGCGCAACGCTTGGTGTAGCACCAACAGTGTGTCTGCACTGTGGGTTCAGGGAAGGAGAAGGGGGAGCTAGAACCAGTGTCACACCCGATGTGAGGATGCGCGATGGAGCGAAACATGGGTGGTGGATTGATGGGTGTTAACTGCATAACCGCCAGTGGGTATGTGTGATCATGAAATGATCTAGACACAGTTAGCTTTCAGAGAAAGGGGGAAATGTACAGAGTCGCAAATGACTTCGATGGCGACAACAGCATTGCTGGTTTGGAGTTGATCAAACAGCAAGCTCAAAGTTGAACTACAACTTCAGAGAGTGGCAAATCGTCGGTGGAGCCACAGGCGCTGAAGTCCAAGGTTCCACAACATATTGAATAACATCACCACGACGGTGATCAAGAAAAGTACAAGGACGACAATCCCAATAACAACACAAGGCATAGGGGTTAGAGCGATTGGCACAATGAAGGCAACCAGTAAGCCAGAAGTTACAAGGCAGACGACAGTGAGGAAGACGCTGAGAATGTCGGCGCAGCGTGTCTTTCCCAGCTTCAACATGATATGGGAAAGTAAGAGAAAAAGTTCAATGCAAACAACTAGAATAATTTGCACGGTTCTGTGGTTTTTTGCTGCGGCGATGAGTATGGCATGGAGGAAATTGGCTAGGAGGGGCAGTGAAAAGAAATGATGTTGCGGAACACGATACTGGCCATACAAAGGCTCAAGGGTGGGGAGATCTTTGGCAAGCAGCCATGGTGATGAGCAGCACCCAAATAGGAGCATGTGTAAGGCTGCACAGCCCACAATTCCAAGAATGCTGAGGAAAGAAATGATGGAGATAAGGGTAGAAAGCCATGAATCCTTCGAGCTTCAGGGTCCATTGGTACAGTGCGAATGTAGTCAATGAGAAAAAGGATATTACTGCCTACAGGAAAACTTGATTAGTATGTTTGTGTTGATATGCATACAAAGAACCTACAATCCACAGTTCCCAGGAGCGAGCAACAATAGGAAATTGAGTTTTGACCCAAAGCAAACGAGTGCGGGAGCACAGGGCGATCACGCCATAGATCACAGCCAACAGTACCAATGTGATGGCAATAAGGATGAGAGCAGAAAAGAATGTGGTCATGAACGCATTGGCAGTGGCAATGCCAACTGTATTCACATAAATGGGTACGCCTGCATCAAGAATGTTGGCAGACTGTTGGGTGACGGTCGGAGGGGCCAAACTTCTGGGTTTAAGTATGTGTCGAGTCGGACCAGACAAAACGATGTGAGGGAGGGCTTGAACAGCAAGTTCCTGGGGCATTGTAACCACCCCAAGGACTAAGCTTGTGGTTGACCAATGCAACAGAACCATCAGCGGCAGAACCTGCAAGATTGCCACCTGTGAGGTGGTGCATATTGGTGATGCTGTTCTGCATAGATGATGTGGGTGACTGAGAAAACAGTCCCATCGCCCAAGAGAAATTGAGTGTGAAAGCCCAGTAGATGACGGGATAGTTGAGATCAAAAAAGCCCAATGAGGCAATGGTCTGATAGAGGCCAAGAAGATCGAGCAGGCGGAAGGGAGCCACAGAGCCAGAGAGAAATGATTGCCAGGCAGTGGAGAAGAGGGCAACAAATGCCAGGCCACCAATACCCCAGGCAATGCCGGGTTGGTGGGTAGACCAGCCATTGGATAGGGTGGATTGTATGCATGCCTTCACTTGGCCGGTGCCCACCTCTGTCAGGGTGAGCTGAGCAAGAGATCGGGTATTTTATACGTGATCTTGGGGATTTCTGAAGAGACCTTGATCGAAGAAGGAAGAGGGAGTGATTCAGAGCCATTGAACACATAGACAGGGAGGGGACAGAGGGCGCCATTGAGAAGCTGGCAAATGTCCAAGGTTATATTAACGGGATGCATGCTGTAGACGTTCAGGAAAATATTTGCAAAACGACCAAACAAAATGGCTTTTATCCTGATATTTCACATAGGGCTGTGCACCATACCGTATACAGCTATGGCTGTAATATGATATGAATCAGCAGTAACCTGTACTGTAAACCAAAAACCAAGGTGGTCAACGGTATGGGGCAGGTGTCAGTATGGCCGTAACGCGGGGCATATCAGCAGAGACAAATTTGCCAGTGCGGTATTGCGCAGAGGGGTGGCTGTCGCAGCGAGGGCACACACGCTGAGCGAAGTCTTCGTCATCGTCAGTGACCTCAAATGACAAGGCAAGTGTGTCCGTGCAGTATGCATAAGTGTTATGATCCACCCCAATTTTTCTCATCCTTGTCGGACCCCCTCCTCGTCACCCTATCCATGCCTAAGCGACCACTACCATTGAACATGTCCTCCCTACCAGACCTGCCACCATTACCACCCAGTGAACCATCCAAACCATCGTCACCCCTTGATCAGCCCCCAGTTGAGCCTCTCGTCCCTGTCCCATGGAACATCCATCGTCGGGAGTACTCCTCAATGGAGATGTACCAAGAGCCACCCCCAGTAGAGAACCCACTGGAAGATCCAGACAGTCCCATGGAGGACGCGCCGCCTTTAGAGCCACAACCAGTCACTCACTATGAACCTGACGTCCCTAGAGGACAGACACATACCTTGTCTCCAGAAGAGTCCCCTATCGAACCCTGGAAAGCATACCTCACTCAACCCAACAGTCCTGTGTCCCGCAAGCACTCTCTGTCACCCACAAGTCTCTCTTCAGCACCCATACGCCAACGCACCAGTAGAGAAGGCAGTTACCAGTCAATTACCCCTTCTACCTCATCGCCCATAGCTGGCACCTCGCCCCAGAGTCAGGGCTACCAGTCGACCTCCTCCCAAGGATCCGCAGACAAACCCTCATCCATGCAAAGCTCCGCAGACGACGTGGATAGCGACATGGCCCTTAATTGGGTCACCATCAATACAGACTACCTTAAAGGGTAGTTGCTTACACTAGATGCCCATTAGACCAGAATGGGCACATGGAGATCAGATCTCCTCGGATCAGCCTCAAACCTCGTGGTCATCATCGCATCATGACGACGCTTCTCTTCTTGAAATAACCCGCCACCATTGTTCGATCCTTAAGGATGAATTAGGCAACTTGTCACTTTATCATTTGCTCTTGCTCATTCTCTATTGTTCGACTCATACAGACCGCAGCACTTGTCCGCGGAGTACCATACGATACAGACAGCCCCCTCTTGACCAGAAGTACCTACCTTAGTGACCATGGCCCGTGCGCGGCCGTGCCTGTATATAAGCGCCCTGTATTTTGACAGTCAAGCCCTAAGCTTGACTTGATTCTCAATATCAACATTCTTGAAAGCCTCCCTTGTGCCTCCCCTTTTACCCACTCCACTCTAAGTCGTCTCTAGTAAAGCTAGAGACTCCTCTACTCCTTCAAAGTACTCGCCACCAGTTCACTCTTAGTACAAGTCGTACTATCAAGGCCTGTTGAAGCCTTAACAATAAGTGGGGGAGGTGACAGCGGCGCAGGACATGTTGCCGCTGCTGCTACTGTCGCCAACGTCGTGCGTTGAGCTGTCCTTGGTGTTGATATCCAAGTTGTTACCACCTGGATTGTACACAAATTTGCAGTCGTCGCTGGCACCGACGCCTCTGCTGTTATTGTGGGGTTGTGGTCACTGCTGCTGTCGTTGCTGTCGTTCGTGTTGTGGTTGCTACGCATCAGCTTGCCTTTGGTGTTGTTGTTGGGCTTGTTGCGGTCATTGTGGGGAACTTGCGTTGGCTCTGGCGTTGCAATCAGGTCTGCGTGTGAAGGCAAGGACGAGCACGAGCGCAAGAGTGATGTTGGCGAGGAAGGCAGTGGTGGCACAAGGGGCAGTGGCAGTGATGGCGTTGGCAAGGACGGCGATGACGGTGGCGGCGTTGACAAGGGAGACAATCACAATCACAGCGTTGACAAGGGCGGCAAAGGCAGTGACGATGGCAAAGGTGGCAATGGCGGCGTTGACAAGGACAGTGGTGACGGAGGCAAAGGCAGCAAGGTCAAGAAAAAGGATTTGAGGCGCATGAACAATGGCATTTGCTGTGTAGTTGGAATGGAGAGGGAACTCGGAGGTGAGGGCGATGCAATAACAATAACGGACGTCATATGAGGGACAAGGGGCTTTGAGGCCTTTGAGGGCTTGCTTTAGGGCCGTAGACAGCCGTTTTCAACGGTACGGTAACGGGACCCATACGATACAGCTGTAAAGCCATAATATATGGTACGCCGCGCAGCCCTAATTTCACAGAGTCCGTCATGAGTATACCACCAATGCGTTGGTAATGATGGAGCAACTCACTTGACAAGAGAAAAGCGGTCGCCAATGCATGCATGCAGCCCCATGGTGAACGTCAGCAGGTTGCCAAAGACGCTGGGCATGGCTTTGGCTGCATCGGGAATGCACTCCCAATGTTCTGGTCTGCAGGTGCAGATTAAGCCGGATGCATCAACGTCACATATACAGGACAGGCCAAGTTGCGCTTACTTAAATTCCTCTGTGTCCTTGCCTCACAATGACTTCAGCATATGAACGGCAAGAATTGTAATGATGACGATGTCGCCCTTGCGCAGCCTTCATATACTGTCAGGACTAGAACGCATCGAGACTTGAGGCACAGAAGTAAAATTCACTTGCCTGAATTCATGCCTCTTGACACCATGTTAGTTGATAAAGGGCTCACTTGACGGAACCACAACGTCACACTTGGTGACCCGGTCTGTGTTTGAAACCGGGGCATGACGACGCAGAGCCTCACGGGTGACATAGTCGAGATATGGATATGTCATTCCATTCAGCTTGTCCATGGATGGCGTGTTTGTATAAAATGCACAAGCCTCCCCATTCAGTTTGGTGCAGGCAGCTGGATGACATGCAAGAGCATAGAGGGCCCAAGCGGCAGCGGTGCTGATGACCATATATGAGTAAATGCTTGGGTTGCACAACAAATCGGAAATACCTTGTTGTCGCATGGCCAGCGAGCAGAAAAGTGGTAACCTCTTTCGTGAAAAGAGGGGGCATCAATGTTTCAGTCGAGATCACAGTATTCTAAGTCTGACTCACACAACAGGACCTTCTCATCAGTCATACACGCACCATCCGGGAGATCTGTGGCCATGTGTGCTTTAATCAAAAGGCTGAGTAGATCCCAACCCTGGACAGTTTTCTTCTCAATGCCGCCCTTAGGATTGCTCTTGGCAGTGGCAAGTAGTTCGGCCTTCCTTTGGGAAATTTGCCCCTTGCTAACTGATCAGAAGGACTTGAGCACGCTTGAAAGTCCACAGGAACGATCGGTGTGCCATTGTTTTTGCTGGCTCGAGGCGATGATAGTGGGCGATCCAGGGGTCTCGGCATGGAATTTGGGTGTGATGGTTCTTGGCAAGGTGGGACAAGGCAGATAGGCAAGGCAGTGAGGATGGAGTGGTGGATGGTGACAACAGCAAGGCTGAGCAAGCCCGAGGGGTGAAGGAACAACAAGGCAACAAGGGCGCAAAGACAATTGTCACCTTACCCATCACAACTGTGACCAAACACCACAGTAATACGATGCCACTGCTGACGCGCTGATGGGCTGGCCATGTCAAATTATCTACAATGTTGCATTATAACCATAGTACCGGTAGTACCTGTGGTGAAGATTTAAATGTGCTATGAAAACTCTACTACTTGAGGTAATTCCAGTAACTAGTAGCCATTATTCCCATCATCAGTTTCAGCTTGCCTTCTCTTCTTTACCCTTAATGCTGATAACAAATCTGCTGTTGACAGAAGATCATGGCGGCTCCATGACCCAAGACACATATGGGCACAAATAGATGATGGAGCAAGTCGGTTGCGTGTAAAGTGGAGTAGTTGTCGACCTTGAGAGAAGACGTGTTCCACTTCTGTTGATGTTGCTACATATAATCTTAGCTATTATACAAAAAGAAATAGAAAGGAACTTACCAGGAATGCTCAAATAATCCAATGCCATCCGGTAGAGTGTAGGATATATATGGTGGTTGTTATACCACCATTTCAGAGGGTCTATCACCTTTTCAACCTCACTTCGCAAATATATGTCTAAATCAGTTGTGTGTGATGATGTGCTGACAGAAATGTTAGCAAAATCTATAAAACTGTCTGTATCGTTCTATATTGCTCATTAACCAATCCAAAAAATAGAATGACTTTTACTTACCTGATCGCTCCATTCCTCTGTGTCACCATCACCCAGGACATTCTCATTACTCTGGTAGTTGACAGCATACTCCTCCCAAACTAAGTTCTCTGCCACATCAATCCAATCCTCTTCCCATTCATGCTGCCAAAAGTATTCTAACTTAAGGCCAGGGTGTAAAACTGTGAAGGAAATAGTTAGTGGACATCAGGAAATAGAAGTTATTACCTTACCCATAGCGATCCTATAGACCGATGAGAGATCAGTTCTTGAATAATACTGATCCAATTTTTTCTGGGCCAATTTCATAGCAACAAGGATTGACAGGTGATACTTCTCCTTCGTCTCAGGGTTGAGTGTGTTGTGGAGTCGGTCCATTGTGGGGATGACAGCTGCAATACTTGCTGTATTGCTGGAAAAGAAAAGTGTCGCCTTCTTATACTGCTGTAAAAAGATGGTGTTAGCAAAAGTCAGTGCAGAGATAATAACCTTACCTTAAGCACAGCAACTAAGTCCCCAATGATACTCCAGTCACTGTTGTCAAGTTCGTACTTCCTCAACTTCAGTTCCTTGTTTGCTGTAATAGCATCAATTGGTTGTCAGTACTTGAGCCCGAATTCCATCATGTCATATGTTGAGTTCCACTGTGTGATGACATTATGAGGAATTAGATTTGGTTTGAACCCAAGTTGTGTACAAACTATTCGCCAGGCCGGGAGAGCAAGAGTCGTTGAGTGAATAATTACAAACGATAATTGCCGGACCTACAATTAACAATGAGTGAGATCAAGCTAGAATGGATCAGAACATACCTTGGTGACAGTCTGTCGAACAACAAATGTGTCTGCCAGAACCTTTTCCCACTCCTGCTCATCCAGCTGATTTAACTCATCAGTCTTATCAGTGTCAGCATCATTGGGTTTATCGCTGCCATCTAGAGCGTCTCTATCATCACCATATGCCTCTTCATCACCCTCCTCGTCACCATCTGATTCATCATCACCAACAGTGCCCTTGTCCCAAAGCGTCCAGATTTCATTGTTTAAGTTGTCGGTTTCCTCTTCCTCTGATGCTAGTTTTGTCGAGGACATGCCGACATTGAATGGCTTGAGGAGGGTTTTGGCTGACAACTGGAGTGTATGGTTGAAGCAGCGAGCACGGTTAGCTTCTTCAAAGCTGTTTTCCATGACCCCAAGGGCAGAGGTCTGCGTGTCATTGCATGTGGTGTTGCCAGCATTCAGTGCGAGAATCTAAATGATGGTCAGTATGACGAAGTCAGCTAAACTGCTAAAGTCTAAACAAACCTTTTCTTCGAGCCCAAATTGCACGAGCATTCCATGAAATTCTCTGGCCAATGTGAAACCAGTATGAGACTAAGAAGGATATTAGCATCAATAATAGACAAAGCACATAAGCAAGCGCAGGTTACATACCTTGGGCACTTCAACAATATCAAGGAGAAAAGCCAGCATATGGCCTTGGTGCTCGAGATGTACCGTCCACACTACAAAGGCCCAATGGTTTGGAGATGACCAGGTGTCCATCGCAAAGTGTAGCTGCCCTGGGTTTTCCTATAGATGATATGGAGTTAATTCCGATCAATAAAATAAAAATAAGAGCGACTACATACACACAAAAGTTTAGTAATATGGTCACAACATGTACAAAAGCATGCCTTGATGTCCCGGGAAATAGTGGCTGGACCAGGGAGCTCAATCTTGGGTCATCCTGCAGTAAGCAACTTGCGTAGTTCTCGGTCATTTATAACATTGACAGGTTGGTTGTTCTCAGTGATCCATTTAACAAGATGTACACTAAAAAACAATCAGTTAACGGGTCAATGCAGTAAAAATATGTCATACTGGACTTCAATGTTAGTATGAGACCGATTAGAACTGAGCACAGGCTTTTGGCCCTGGGATGCGAACGAATGAACCACTAGTTCCATTGACATCTGCACCCTTTGTGCCATTGTGCACTGCCTCTTCTCCAAAGCACCAGATTGTGTGATGTCAAAGATTTGCGGTCGAAGCCCTGTCTTTGGAATCCTGAAAGCAGCGTACACCCCCAACAATCGTCTTGCATTTCCAGGTGGCACAAGGGAAGAAGTGACACAGTCAGTCACTATGATACTGAACGGCAACGTCATCTAACTTGAAGAATGAGTAGATGGGTGAGCGCCAGGTCCGCTTGAGGGCTTCTAAACATGATGGTTAAATAAAGCGCAAAAAATTCAGAGCGTGTGCTCACTCAGTTCCACCTCAGGGTCCACAGTGTCCCCATTATCTGCATCGTCATCCATTGGATCTTCATTTGAGCTAAGCGACACAATTGACGGTGGCTTGGACGTTGAGCCTTTATCTATTACTAGCGATTAGCAAGCAGAAATGATTACAAAAGTATATCAAATACCTGAGCCACTGAAGATGCTTGACGAAGCCAAATCGACGCTCCCAGCAATGGGAGACTCTTTTGCAGATGATGTCGAAGCTCGCACTTGCTTGGATGACCGAACAACTGCTAAGGTTTTTTTTCCACCTTTCATGCCAGAGGATTTGCAAGACTTGCTGGACAGGGCAATGGCTAACTTTGCCATGGCAGTTAGAGAGTCATCGAGTGAAATTCACCAAGTGAACAGTTTATATACCCAGCACAGACCTAAAATTTTGAATGAATAAAAGATATGGGCGTTGCGATTAAATGGGAAAAGGTGATACACAGGTACCAGCAAAATCCTTGAGGAGCTAACAAAACACAGTGAAACGTGCAATTGGCCAACGTAATAACAAGCTTGATAACCATACAACCATAAAGAATGGCAGAGGAACAAACCAATTCTATGGAGATGGCTGTGTCCTTTTGGAGTTAGCACAAACATGGGACAGGAGAAGGAGAGCTAACCCACAAAAAGAACAGGAGAGCAATTGGGCTTTCTGAGCTCAGCGCTCCTAGTGTATGGTGGAATGTGCTGGCCTAGCAGCCTCCATGTGCTACAGTAACAGCCCCGTCGATTGAAGACACAAAGACATTGAGGGGGTGACGATGATAAGGTGATGAAGGCCATGGTATTGACAAAGTGACATGGGGCAAGGTGATGACAACATGATGAGGGATGCGGCAACAATAAGGTGACAAGGCAGGTTACAGCGACTTTGAGCTTGAATGCAAGCTCCATGTTGTTCAGCATCGCCAGAATATAAGGTATTATGGTTTGTTCGTCCATACTAACTCCAAGTACCTGGCCATTCCAGTTGATGCACAGAACCCTGTTTGTCGCTTCATGTTCGGTCACCACAAAAAATGTCTTGCTGGAGATAATGCAGACTGTCCTATCCGCAACATATGCAAACCTGCGTCGCTCGTCCGTGACTTCTCACCACCAGGACACCGCCGTTTCAAAGGACTGGAGATGTGGATCAGAGACCCCGCTGCTACCACAGCCGTAACTTCCACTTGCTTATGTATAACCGATATATCTTGACAGGGTTGAAGTAGGGATGACAGGTGATCTACACACATGACACAAAATTGGCATAAAATTCACACAAGGCTAGCAGGCCGCTGGGCGCTCAGAGGACAACAAGAGCACGTTGCTACCACCATTAGTGGCCATTGCAGTGTTGAACTATGGAGGGGCACCCGTCTTGGCTTGACAGATTCGCACCACCAGAGTCGCACAGGGTGGTTTGTTACCATGGTGTTAGACACTGAGAAACGAGAAACCAGATTGGGTCCACGCTGTTGGGGGTCAAATTGCTGTTGTGGGGGTAATACATTGCCTTGTCGGTATAGCCTTTGCCATGATCTGTGGAGGAAGTATCGAAAGCATGCTGAAACCAGCTGGAGATGCATCTGGAAATGTCGGAGGTGGGTGTATAGCTGTGACGGATCCAAAACCGAGGCACTGGCTGCGCCTATCGGCTCGGATCAAGCCCTATTAGCACTGGTCAAGTGCCATCGAGCACGTGTGCTGCATGACGAGAAGAGCCGCTGGATGATAAATCATGCTGGCATGGACGCTGGTAGAGGTCGGTGGAGTGGGATGGACAGATATAACCTGAGTAGGCGAAGATGGTGGAAGAAAAATGAGGGAATAGGGAAGAAGACTGTGTGATGAAAAGAGGATAGACTGCTGCCATACAGTGAGCGTGAGGTGAGGTACAGTGAGGTAGTCCACGCCCAAGCACAAGTGGAACTGCCTTCGAAAGTTGAGGATGTCATCTTTGGAGAAGCCTGCGGCAGTGAGGTGGTCATCTATGTGTTGCCCCCAGGCAATCTGCATTGAGCCAGTCAAGATAGTTGTGCATGACGTTCGCTTCAGATGCTGCAGGTTCGAGGTGTGTGAACTTAGTGAGCTCCTATTCAAACACGCATTTGATGGGCTCTGGCATGGTGGGTTTGTCGGGCTTGTCAAAGACATCAGATGTGACCTTGTTGATGCATGACGTTCGCTTCAGATGCCGCAGGTTCAAGGTGTGTGAACTTAGTGAGCTCCTCTTCAAACACGTGTTTGATGGGCTCTGGCATGGTGGGTTTGTCAGGCTTGTCAAAGACATCAGATGCGACCTGGTTGATGGAAATGCTGGTGATTTGATCATGGAAGACCCAGAGCGGATTCAGCTGCGTGATGTCCTTGAAGACCGACACAATCTCAGACGTGAGCACATGGGTGTACCAGTCATCTTTGTTGTAGGGCTGTATGATGAGGTTCTTGGTGTTCACAGTTGAGGTATCGTACTCCTGGAGGGAGGTGGTCTGCTAAAGCACTGATTAAGTTGATGGGAGATGGCACGCGATGCTGGCATACCTGGATGGTGCTTGGCTTGGTCGACTGGTAGCTCAGGACCGATCGCCTGGGGAGAAGGCAGCTGCATGGGCTGCTGCTCTCGGTCAGAAGAGACAGACGATTCAATGTGCTCTTCGACCTGAACCTTGGACGGCTGTGGGCCACCAGGCTTGACCAGATTGGTGATCTTGATCTGGCTGTGGGCGTACAGGGCTGCTGTCAAGTGTTTCTCCTTCTTGTTGTCTTTCCTGGGCTCGCTGGCCTTGTAGAAACTGGGGAATAAAGGTCTTCGAGCGATTGGAAGGGCGAGTATTTGTGGGTAATTTTCGGGGACAGATCAGTGGGAAATGGAGGGAACTGCAAGGTCGTACGACCTTGTTCCCAAGGATGCCACTGGTAGTAGAGAGGTTGCGGTGGCGATGAGCCCAGACAAGGGTGATGTGGAGGAGAATGGGATGACGGTGTTGTGTTATAACCGGCATGTATGGGGGGGGGGAAAGCAAGGTGAGGACACACAGGATATAGGGGACAAGACGACGCTGTAGTGTGTGTTTGGACCCCGTGCCTGCTGAGTTCCTACATCTGTGCGCTCATCGAGATGCACGGCCTTCGAGTCTGGCGCCTAAGGCTGCCATGCGAGGAAACAAGGAACTACATGGCAAGGATCAGTTGATTATGAGGACATGCAAAAAAAAAGTAGACAGACATCACAAAGACATGAAGATAAGGTGCACAAAAAAAGTGAAGGACCATAGGGCAGGTAAAGGTGTAGAAGCAAAGGTCGGCCAGGAGAAGAGGATGGGAATGAGTGAGGGCTGGTCCAGAGGAGGGGCATGCACCATGCGATGAGCAAGAATGGGATAAGCAGTAGGATGATCAAATCAGAGGGGGAAATGTGGTGGTCTGGGGCACCTCATGGCAAACACATGGTAAGGGTAAGGTCAAAACAACATAGAAAAGTTCAGAAAACTCAGCGGGAATCCCATCGCTTGATGATAATATCGGATCGTTGTCTGACTTGAGTCACTTGATTGGGGTGTGTATGTGAACAATCGATGCAGAAAATGTTGAGAATGCAACGATCAACTTGACTGCACTGAAGTACAGACACAGATATCCTGGGGGATCAATCAACACGGTGTGTGGTGTGAGCATTGAGCAAAGAGGAAGGGGCCACTGCCAAAAACAAAACATACCATAGGTCCCAGAAGATGACTGAGAAGAGGGGGTGGCAGCAGACCAGGGTTATCAAGCTTGATCAGCGATGAGACAGCAGGTGAACTGTGAACAAGCTCTGGGTCAGATTTGAAGATTTCGGAGATTTTGGAAGAATCACCTGGGATATTGACTGGGTTGTCAACATTGTCAACAGAAAAATATCAAAACCAAAAATGAAGAGTGGCTTGTAAGTAAAACCGTGAATAACCGTATACCGCGGTTACGGTTTGACGGTCTGTCGCGGTGTAGCAGAGTCAGACACCATAACCATAACTGTCACAACCGTGACCAAAATACTGCGGTGTGACCCGTAACCGTGACGAACCCTAGTAGCAGTCCATTGTGTATTTGATGGGCTGCCCATCTGTATATGACAGTATATAAAAGGGACCCATGCCAGTGTCTGCCTGTGACTTCTTTTGGGGTCCTATTGGCCAACTTGAGCTTATTGGCAAGGGTGATGCATTTGTATCATGGGGCAAATGCTCACATTTGTGTTGGCTCACATGGCAGTCTTGCACTGACCCTTTAAGAATACAATGAGCTGCTGTACAAGCTAGTGAAATACTACAGTGCATGAAATGGGCCTATGCAAGGGCTTCATGCACAATTAATTTCATGCTGCAGTGGGCCAATGCGAGCTGATAGTCCAATATCACTGTGCATAAAATAGGCCAATGCAAGGGCTTTGCGCACAAGAGCTTTCAGGCTGCTGTGGGCCAGCTCAATCTCATCGGCAAGGCCAATGCAGGTGCCTTGGTCAGCAGCTATCCCTGCTAATTGCACATTATGAAGGCCCACATGGCAGTGTTGTACGGTGGCCAATTTTGTGCATGATGGGCCAATCCCAGCTAGTGGTCCAAATATAACAAGCACATAAAATGGGCTGTACAAGTGCTTGCATGCAATTGCTTTTAAGCTACTGCGGACCAAGTCAAGCTAGTCGTCAAGGGCAGTGCATCTGCATCACAGGCCAATGCGAGCATATCTCCCAGCAGCTATCCTGCTAACTGCAAACTATGAAGGCCCACGGGGTAGTCTTGTGCAGCAGCCCATGTTGTGCTTGATGGGCTGATGTGAGGACTTTGTGTGTGATTGCTTTCATGCTGCAGTGGGGCAATGCAAGCTGATAGTTCAATATCACAGTGCAATGATCCCATGCAAGGGCATTGAGCACAAGAACCTTCAGGCTGTGGGCAAGCTCGATCTCATTGGCAAGGCCATGACATCCTCATTTCAGGCCAATGCAACCACCTTGGTCGGCAGCTTCCCCACTAACTGCACATTGTGAAGGTCCACATGGCAGTCTTGTGCAGCACTTAATTTTGTGCTTGATGGGCCAATGCAAGCTAGTTGTGCAAATATCACAGCACATGAAATGGGCCCACACAAGTGCTTGCACCTAATTACTTTCAGGCTGCTATGGGCCAATACGAGCTGATAGTCCAAATATCACAGCAAATTAAATGGGCCCATGGGAGGGCGTCAAGCAGGAGAGCTTTCAGGCTGCTGTGGGCCTGCTCGGTCTCATCGTCAAGGCCATGGCATCTGCATTGCAGGCCAATGTGGCCACCTTGGTTGGCAGCTATCCCTGCTAACTGTACATTGTGAAGGCCCACACTGTTAAGGCTTCAACAGGCCTTGATAGTATGACTTGTACTAAGAGGTGAACTGGTGGCAAGTACTTGAAGAGGTAGAAGTCTCTAGTGTTGCTAGAGACGACTCTGAGAGGCTTATGTAAGAAGTGGGAAAGGAGAGGCACTTGGGGAGCCTTCAAGAATGTTGATATTGAGAATCAAGTCAAGCTTAGGGCTTGACTGTCAAAATACAGGGTGCTTATATACAGGCACAACCGCGCACGGGCCATGGTCACTAAAGTAGGTACTTCTGGTCAAGAGGTGGCTGTCTGTATCGTATGGTAATCCGCGGACAAGTGCTGCGGTCTGTATGAGTCGAACAATGGAGAAATGGACAAGGACAATGGGAAATTGGACAAGTTGCCTAATCGATCCTAGACAATGGTGGCGGGCGCTCCAAAAAGAGAAGCGTCGTCATGATGCGATGACGACCACAAGGTTTGAGGCTGATCTGAGGAGATCTGATCTCCGCATGCCCATTCTGGTCTAATGGGTGTCTAGTGTAAGCAACTACCCTTTAAGGTAGTCGGTATTGATGGTGACCCAGTTAAGGGCCATGTTGCTATCCACATCGTCTGCGGAGCTCTGCGTGGATGAGGGATTGTCTGCGGATCCTCCGGGAGAGGTCGACTGGTAGCCTTGGCTCTGGGGCGAGGTGCCAGCTATGGGTGATGAAGCTGAAGGCGTGATTGAGTGGTAACTGCCTTCTCTACTGGTGCATTGGCATATAGGTGCTGAGGAGGGACTGGTAGGAGATAGGGAGTGCTTGCGGGACACAGGGCTACTCGGCTGAGTGAGGTACTCTTCCCAGGGTTCAATGGGGGACTCTTCTGGGGACAAGGTGTGTGTCTGTCCTCCAGGGATGTCAGGTTCATAGTGAGTGACTGGTTGTGGCTCTAAAGATGGCGTGTCCTCCATAGGACTGTCTGGGTCTTCCAGTGGGTTCTCTACTGGGGGTGGCTCTTGGTACATCTCCATTAAGGAGTATTCCCGATAATGCATGTTCCATGGGATGGGGACGAGGGGCTCAACTAGTGGCTGATCAAGGGGTGATGGTGGTTTGGATGGTTTACTAGGCGGTAGCGGTGGCAAGTCTGGTAGGGGTGATGGGTTCAATGGTAATGGTCACTTGGCCATGGGTAGGGTGACAAGGGGGGGGTCTGATGAGGATGAGAAAAATTGGGGTGGATCATAACACACACAGCAGTCTTGTGCAGCACCTAATTTTGTGCTTGATGGGCCAATGCAAGCTAGTTGTGCAAATATCACAGCATGTGAAATGGGCCCACATGAGTGCTTGCACCTAATTACTTTCAGGCTGCTGTGGGCCAGTGCAAGCTGATAGTCCAAATATCACAGCAAACAAAATAGGCCAATGGGAGGGCATCAAGCACAAGAGCTTTCAGGCTGCTGTGGGCCAGCTTGGTCTCATCGTCAAGGCCATGGCATCTGCATTGCAGGCCAATGCGGCCACATTGGTCGGCAGCTATCCCCACTAACCATACATTGTGAAGGCCCACATGGCAGTCTTGTGCAGCACCTAATTTTGTGCTTGATGGGCCAATGCAAGCTAGTTGTGCAAATATCGCAGTATATGAAATGGGCCCACATGAGTGCTTGCACCCAATTGCTTTCAGGCTGTTGTGGGCCAGCTTGAGCTTGTCGGCAAAGTTAGTGAAACCATCAGCAGCATCTCTTAATAAAATGCTTGGCCACTTTCAAGGCATTTGGCACTAAAACTTTCAAACCATTTGTCTAGATATTGTATTGACCCTATATGCCAGTAGATCTTTATGGTGGGCCCACTTATAAACCATGCCACCTTTTATTCAGTGGGCCCACTCACAGGCTATGTCAGGTTTTATTCAGTTGGCCCATGTGGGCTTTTACAAAGGCAAAGGTAAAACTGCACATGGGATTTCACATATATACTGTCTACATGTTGCCAAATTATGTGGTGGGAGAGGGAGGGAGAACCACATCTTGTAGTGCATCCAGAGAGGTACCCACCCACATCGAGGATCTCCTTGAGGAGTTGATGAATGACGTCAAAGTTATGACTGGGTGTAGGTGTTATGACTTTGCCAAAGTATTTGATAAGGATGTCAAGAAAGGTACAGATAAACACAAAGGCATAAAGTACTGGTTGACTGTGTGAAAGAAAACGGGAATGAGCACATACATGCAGAGTGAGGACCCAAACGACCTACAGTCTCTGGAGATGGGATGAGAAGGCAAGAGACTGGCACTGGAGATGGCAACATGCAGTTGGCGCATCAAGGGAGGACCGGATTAGACAGACCATCAGATTGCAGAAGATGTAGGATCCCAGGGGATAGGTTGAATGGATGGTTGGGAGGGAAGGGTGACCAATTTGCGGCATGAGCATTGGATGGATGAGGGTGCTGGGGGTGCTGGGGGGACAACAAGTTGTGGTGGGACACTTTGTGTATGGGAGTGACAATGTGTTGCAGAAACAGCAGCTAAGTCACTACTCGAGCTGAGCTGTAATCTAGCTGGAGAAAGCCAGCTTTTTTACTGGCTCAGCTCAGCTTGGCTTGGTGGATCCAAACCCGCAGCTTGGCTCAGCTTGAAAAAAAACTGGGCCAGCTCAGGTAGCTTGGCTCCCAGCTCAGCCTGGCTACATGAGCTGCCACAACACTAATATGCTCTAGCATGGATGCTCTTACTTGGATATGGCAAGTCAGCAACTAATATGGTGACAGCAGTAAATAAGAACAAGGCAGTGGATATAGCAATAGGGTGCCATACTAGCTGGCTTGCAAATGACTCAGATCTGGGCAGTCAACAAAGCTGCATAGTTAAACCACAAAGCATTCAACCCCTGAAAAGGATGCATTATGACATAGAGAATTGACAAGCAAGAAACACTATTAGAACTTAAACATAGTCCCTCAGTCACAGTAGAATGTGTAAACTAAGGGGAAAAGGGGAGAATAAACATATGCAATGTAATGAGGTCCCCAGTCACATGCATACATAGTATGGTATTCTTGTGACCACCATGTTCCAACAAAAACTGTAACATGTTACTATATAATAGGAGGCATAATTTGTGATGTATATAATGGTGGGCTGGTATTAACTGCCCAGATTTGAGTCATTTGCAAGGCCAGCTAGTACAGCACCCTATTGCTATATCTACAGCCTTGTTTCTACTCACTACTGTCACCATGTTAGTTGCTAACTTGCCATATCCAGGTAAGAGCATCTATGCTACATATGCACAGATGTAGTATTTAAAGGTCCAGTCTATTGGACCAGAAATTTCACTGAAACTGGACTGGACTTAACTTGTTAAGGGTTTAGGGTTTAAGGGTTTATTGTACATGATGAAATATATTATAATGGGGGGTACAACAGTGGGCAGCATATACATTATAATACTAGGGGTAGTAACAAAACAGTGGGAATTATAATGTATATAATCCTAAATTATAATGTAGGATGGGGGAGGGCAACAGCAAAAGAGGGGGAATTATAATTTGTATGATTCCACATTATAATACAGGAGGGGGGAGGCAACAATAGGAGAGGGGGGATTATAATGTGCACCATCCCTACATTATAATATAGGAGGGGGGGAGGCAACAATAGGAGAGGGGGAATTATAATGTGTATGGTAAATGCATTATAATGGGAGGTACAACAGTGGGCAACATACATATTATAATACAGAGGGTAATAACAAAGCAGAAGGAATTATAATGTGTAAAATCCCCATATTATAATGCAGGAGGGGGGAGACAACAACAGGAGAGGGGGGATTATAATACATATGGTAAAATTCATTATAATGAGAGGTACAACAGTGGTGTTAAGGCCTATTGAACCTTAAGGCACGATGTGCACAAAGGTGAAATATGTGGCAGTGATAAAGTTACAAGGGTCGTAATTCCCTTAGTAACTGAAGTGGTTCTGGAATGTGATAAAGGCGAGAAGGTTGCTAAGACCAATGTCTGGGTAAAGATAAAGAGGAAGGGGAAGTATCTTCAAGAATTTGAAGATAACTTTGAAGAAAGATAAAAGGGGAATGTTTCAAGCAACAAGGACTGAGAACGCAATAGATTGCAAACTAAGTCAGGCTTAAGGCCCAACTCTAGGATATAAGTCCAGCTTATATACAAAAGGGCAGCTACCTGACTAAGTGTACAAATAGGGAGAACAATGGAGTCATGAACAATAGGGTCACAAACAATGGTGGTCACAGACTACCATAACAAGAGAACAATGGGAAATGTATAAAAGGAGGGAACAATGAAGTTCCCGGCAAGAAGGCTCTGATGTACAAGTAAGCAGTCATATGAGTCGAGGTCAGGTGATCGTATAAGTACATAATCAGACAAGAAAAGAGAGAAAAATGTGGGCCAAGTGCCCAAGAACGTAACAAGTGGGCAGCATACACATTATAATACAGAGGGTAATAACAAAGCAGGAGGAATTATAATGTGGGGGGGGGGGCAATAACAGGAGAGGGGAAATTATAATTTGCACAGTGAACACATTATAATGGGAGGTACAACAGGGCTGGCATTGCTGCAGGAACTACAAGCATTATAATGCTGGGGGGCAACAACAAGAGGGGGGAATTATAATTAGGCAATAGCAAGGGTTGGGGTAACCCTCACAGGACGCGGGGACGGGTACGCGCGGGACCGGGTACGGGTCAGGATTCTGCTACCCATCAGCTTTAAAACAAGCCCTAGAACATCCAAATCAGACCAGGATTGAATGAGTTATGCTTAAAACAAGTGTTATACACTGTTTTAACCATATCTCACTCAAATCTTGTCTGATTTGGATGTTCTAGGGCTCATTTTGACGGGATTTTACCCGCCCAGACGGGAAAAATCCCGCCCGGGTGCGGGTACGGGGCAGGCACTAGGTAGCTGCAGGATTACCCCTGCTGTTCCCTAATCATAATGTAGCAGAAGTATAGGGTGAGTGCATTATAATGGCACTACTTGGAAAGGGAGATGGGCATTATAATTTGTGCAGCAGTTGGCTGCCCTAGGAGTTCCTTGATATTACAGTGGTACATTATTACAGAGAATCCTAGATTATATGGGATACATTACAACAGAGCTACATGGACACCTCTTATGGCTGAATTTATGCCATATATGTTCAGGCATGTTGTCAAAATAGAGCACAAGGGAGAACAAGAGCTAAGCAACAAGGGAGGAATGGAGAGATGGGGGGGAATGGAGATGTGGCAGCAAGAACAGCAGTAAGCCCTAATGGGGGGAGTAGAGAATGGAGAGCACAGCAGGCACTCCTCAGTCTGGTGGCAAGCATGGCATTTGTTCATAAGGCTTAATGAGGATAACAAGAGAGTGCAGAGTGCATTTTATTTTTCAACTCTGAGTAGGGATGCTGCAGTTCAGTTCTGAACTTTGGTCTGGACCCAAACCTTAGTGAACTGGACCCAGGTCCAGTCCAAAATTCGGCATTGGGGCTGAACTGGACCCAAAGTCTAGTTCTGGGTTTGGGGGTGGGCCTGAACCTGATGAACCTGTCCAGACCGGTCCGAACCTCTGAACCATGAGGTTGGTGTGTGTGTAGCCCTGTAGTACTTCCCTGACCAAAATCATTACCAAAGACCACCATGACAGCACAGGAGAGCTTGATAACTGTGCTTGATACCTGCGACAACTCCCCACCTCTCTGAAGAGCCCCTTGTGCCCTTCCTTCTTGTGCCTGACACCCAACCTGCAATAGGCCTCCTCCGTCCACCCATCATTGCCGCACTCTGCACAGACAATGTTTGGCGCAGTGCCAATGGCTATGAACTAGCATGGGACATCCCCACCTCAGCCTCTAGCAGCAGCACTGATGCCCCACCACCATACATTGCATTTGTGCCCACACTCGCACAAGGATCACCTGCCACATGCACAAGTGCTCTTGCCAAGACCCTCAATCACTGGTGTGCAGATGCCAATGCCAGAGAGGGCATCAGCTGCAAATTTGCAGGTGTGATAGGTGGCAAGCGATGGTGTGCAGAATGGTACAACATGTATGTTGTGCCGAATGGTGTGCTGCACACAGATGGCTGCAACCCACTCACCTTGCTTGAGGTCTCCCCTGTGACTTCGACTGCAACTATGCCCAAGTCAGGGTTGTTGTTGACAGGGAGGAGTGGATATGCATTTTCGATGGAGCATCACAAGTGTGCAACATGCAAGTTGTTCAGTGTTGCCATGTATGGTGTGCACATGACCATGTATGAGCAGCAGAAAGGAGATACCAGCTTGGATGGCAATGGGGTGTGGGTGTGGGTTCCACAGCATGCTGTGACAGAGCCGACATACGTTCACCATGTCTATATCTCCCCTCCTTCAGGCTGCCTTTTCTTTTTTCTCTTATTTATGCTCTCTCTCATCCCCACATCACTCTCATTCCTTCTTTATGATCATTATCTTCTTTGAATGTCCCACATATGCATGTAAAGCTACCTGGGCATGCTCAACAACTCAGTTGCAGGTGGTATTGCTGGTGGAACCTCCGTGTTTGACATGCTTGTAAAGGAAGCCAAGAAAGAGGCAAGCCTAGATCCTGAATTGGTGCAGAAGCAAGCACATGCAGTCAGTCCTGTAAGTTACTACTACTGAACCAAGGCCAGATGGTTGCAGCCCAAGGTCCAGTTTGTATATGATATGCGCGTCAAGCCCAGAGAGGTGCAGCTTGTGCCAATGGATGGAGAAGTCAAGGCCTTCGAGGTCAGTCTTTTTTACATTGTCTTTGGGTTCTTTGATGGTTGTGATGTGCAATGATGCTGGACAGCTTATGTTGGTCGATAAGGTTGTGTCATATATGTGTGTGGAGAAATTCAAACCAAATTGTGCGCTTGGTACATTGTGTTTCTTGCCCCAAACCATCTAATTACTCATCTACATGCTCACAAGTACTACTCGATTTTTTGGTGCACCATGGATACTTAACTGGAGAGAATTAGCCTTGGTACCTCAAGATCAATCAGTGCATACATGACTTCTGCAAGTCAAGTTGGTCACCTTGTATTTACACACATTGGCTCAAACATGCATTCAAGGTTCAAGACCCTCTCAATGCTTCTGGTGACATCCCCCCACCACAACATGACCCTCTCTGCCTGACTCCCTTCCCCTCCTAGTACCTGCCTTGCCTTCCCAACGTCTTCACACCTCCTCAGCAGTGCCGGCTCGGATCTCATCTGGATCACTCTGCAAAACCTTCCTGCCTCCTCCCTGACTTCCATCTAGCACACCTTACTGCGCAGCTCAGCATGCTCTCCTGCCTCAAGGTCCACTTCAGTGTCACCATTCCCAACCGCAATGTCAGGCAGAGACTGCAAGGCATATCCATGACATGTGTCATGCTCCCCTGCCTGCATATACTCACATACCATGGCAGCAGCATGTACTCAGAAGGCATCCTTGCACGCCTTGAGATGCCCAAGTTGCACACAATGAACATTGAGTCCTTCAACCAACACTGTGTCCTTCCTCCCCTCCTTGCTCCAGTTTGCATGCACAACTGCACTGCCTTTCTGCTCTCCAGCACAAGCTTGATGAGTACTTTGCCTTGCTCATCGTTGACCCACTTGACAAGCATGCTGGTGGTGACAACAGCTGGAGAACACACCCACTGCTCCTGCAAGTGAATGGCAAGGTGCTTGATTGACAGATAATAAGCATGTTGCAGATATGCTCCACAATCGCACCACTCCTCATGCAAAATGGAGGTCCTTACACTTGGCTTCCATATGGTTGGCCCTGTGCTCACTCTGGTGATAAACTCAAGAAGCAACAATTTTGTAAGTCATTTCTTGCTGATACAATACCTTACTCAGCACAATACAGCCAAATGAGTGAAGAATTTCTTCAGGGCCAAGGACATCAACACAGCATGGCAGAGGCTTGAGTGACTCCTGCAAGAAGAGGATTGAGCTGTCAGAGCCCACACCCTCAAGGCTATCAAGGGTGAGCAAACACATGCAGGGCCCCTCTACAGTGGACGCCTTGCTGCCCTCTGCCTCAATATCATAGTCATTGATGGGAGTATTGGCGGCCTCACAGCAACTCACATGCTTGCACCTGCTGGGAATCGTGTTGTGTCATAATCCCTGAGTCAGCACGCATACTGGGAGATGTAGGTGCGGGCATCCAAGTCTCAACCAACGTGACACAGCTTCTGCTCTGCTGGGTCTCCACCCTGCCCTCCATACATATGGCATTGAGCCCACTGCAATCATCTTTAGGTGGTACAGTACAGGCAAGCACCTCAGGTGCCAGCATTCTGTCCCCCACATGGCATGTGATCACTGTGCACCACACAGCAAGTTCTGTTCTGTAGTATACCATGTTGTATATACTGTACTATGTAGTAACCTTTACACCAAATAAATTTGGTATAACCTGCATGCAGCCTTGTGCATAAGCAGGCAAGCCACAGATGTCCCCACTCCCCTGCCCTCCTTGAACCTCCCATACCTTCGCTTTGCCTCACACAATCTCAGGTCCAGCTTAGGTCCGAACCCCAAAAGAACCTGAACCAGACTTAAAGTCCGGTTCTCTTGAGGTCAGGTTCAGGTTCATGAAAATCTGCAAACTGGACCCAAAGTCTGGTTCCAGGTTCAGGGAAATCTACCTCTGAACCAGACTTAACCGGACCGCAGCATCCCTAACTCTGAGCTGACATACTGCATGCATGGGCTGCAAGCAATGTTGCAGGGACATGAGCAGCTTGTCCCAATGCCTGTCCAGAGAGATTGTAAAACAAAGCAATGTAGGTTCAATCCAATGCCAGAAGGATGGATGCAAGACAACATGTGTGGGTGATTCTGTTGATTTTGCAAGTGCTCTGGGCTGAATCAATTTAGTATCATCTCCAGTGTGTTGGGTATGGAGATGCAGATCTGAGACCAAGACAGTGGACTTGCAAGGTGTGCACACTGATGAAGAAGACATGGCAACAGTAGTTTCTGTACAATTCACTATCTCTAAAGATGTCTAGAGTACTTTAGCCATGCATGCATTCAAATGTTCAAAGACCCCTTTTGACTTATTGCTTTGTCCATATATAGAAGTAGCCTTACCATAAATGGATAGGCGCCCACTTACATACTTAGTTAGTCCAAGCCTACAAGTCAACATAAAGAAAACCAACCCCCAGTACACCCCCACAATTCCACACCCCTCTTGTATGCCTGGGTCACCACCTGCAAAATAAAAACATCGAAACTGAATGTCAGTCTCCCAAACTTGGGTTGCATCTAGACATAGTATATGCGATTCTATATGCCAAGTTTCAGGGTAATCCATTGAGAGATGGATGAGAGATGGCTGTTCAAGTTTCCAGTCATGCTTGGGTCTAGTGATGTGCACAGCCCAGCTCAAAGCCCTGAAGCCCAGGCAGCCCAGCCCTAAAAGCCTGAGCCCAGCCAAGCTCTGGTGACGGCTTTGGTGGGCCCAAGGCTCGGCTCAAGGATTCTGCAAGCCCAAGCCCAGCCCATGAGCCCAGGCTTTCAGTACTTTCAGTGCCTGTGGTGTAAGGCTTATATATGAAGGTCCACAAAGTCTGTCATCTGCAAGAACTGCAATCAACAATCCTCCACTCACTGACCTCCTCATCCTCACCCCACAAAGCTTCTCCATCACCACCACTGCATCGTTGTCACCATCCTCATCGCTCTGCGCCTTTGAAGAACCATTATTGCCATCTACCACCTCACCAACCTCACCAGTTGTACCAGGAGCATCTGCCTTGGACCTTTCCACCAACCCCTTTTTGTGTTGTATGTTCCACTCTTACTCCTCCCAATGCTTCTTCAACTTTTCCTTGGCAGCATGTGATGCCCTTTGAGCAACAATCCCCAATTTTGTCTTGACTGAAAGAAAAACATTTCAACAAACTTGAGTACTTGAGTCTCTGGTGATGCCACAAACCACCACATACCAAATTCATGATAGATCACCATGCCCTCCCTCTCTGACACCCTCCATAATCTTCACCAGCTGTATCTCCATCCACAGACCAATCTTGTTGGAGACCCACTGCGCACTTCTGTCCCTTTCGATTATTCTGCACAATGTAATCCTCCGCAAGCAAGACAATGACCTCATCCTCACCCCCTGTAGCAGACAATGCCAGATGCAGCGGTCTTGTACCTACCACTGCCACTGCCATCTACGCTCGCACTTATACTTGCGCTAGATCATGGACATCTGTGCACACACAGCACATAATCTGCAACCCCCCTCTTGTTCCTCGAATTGATCACTGCGCTGCTTCTACTGGCTCTACCACCAGCCATGCCACCAAGCTGTAGGGCGTGCCATACACACTGCAAGATGCACTACAGCTTGATGGTGATGGCCCAGGGGTAGTGGCACCAGTTGACTTGGACCATCCCGCATTCGGGTTGTAGAGCGTGCACATGCTGTGGCCTCAGAATCAGCCATTTCCAACCACATGACGGCTCCCAAGTTGCCCAAGCCTGATGACACAACACAAGCAACACCAAGTCAACATGTCAAGTTTCTCATGTACTTCCTCTCCTCCTTATCCCCTTGATCCTCCCATTTTCCCTACCTCCCGCCTTCGTTGTCAGCCAATCAGACCCAGGCCACATATAGTCAAGACGTTCCACTTGCCACTCACCAAGCCTTCTTGGCTGAGAAGACTCGGATCACCCAGATCAGACCAGCCAACAACAAACCCAAAGACAACACAGCCCCCCATTGCACATGCAGCGTGCTGCCCTCGCCGACCATCCTGAGGTCTGGACCGATAAGGAAGGATTCGGAGTAGAAGGAATCAGGTCTTTGTTGTGTATCTCCCCTCTTTGATTTTAGTTCACTTTTTCTACATTTCTTGTTTTCTCCATTAGACTTAGAGGTCGGTGTCAATTGATGCCGAACCATTCCTTGCTCCACCTTGTCTCAACATTGCACCCTTCGCAACAACCTAGTAAAATTCTGACTTCGCTTCCCACTTCCATACAACGCCGCACAACCTGTCGCCAGTTGAAATGTTTGTTTTAATTTCTCTTTCTTCTTACTTACTTCGTGCATAGAGTAGCCATTGTAGTATAAATACCCTGGTCTGGCCTTGTCAATATCAGATCAGGATAGAAGGCAACCACAGCCTCATCCCCCTCATTTCTGTGTGTGATTCCCAATCATGTAACGACTTGCAAGCCCGCTGCACTGCAACTATCCTTTTTCCATTCTCCTCGTCTTGTCTTGTCTCTGTCTTCTCGTCCTCACCCTCGCCCTTGTCCATTCCCACCTTCATCGCTTGTCATCACCATCGTCTTCTGCCATCGCCGCCGCCTCCTCACGTCAACGCGCCAATGCTCGATGCCAACACACCGGCATCTACGCTTCTCCCAGTTCCCACCTGCGCGTTCTCAGGCACTTGAGAACATGGCCTCTCTCTCTCTCTCTGTCACCTGGGGCACATCCCCGAACTCAGCACACAGGCACTGTTCTGCATTACAGGGTGTTATATGCGATGAGGATGATGTGGTGAGCTGAGAAGAATGAAATCTTGTGTGGTACTCAATGGTGGAAGATCGTCTGGAACATCTTTATGACAAGGGTCCAGAGAGGTGGCATTGTAGGACCTGGTGGGGGGAATGATGAGAGGATCAACTTTGTAAAATAACAGACAAAGAAAAAAGAGGTTATACAGTTTTTACAGCCTGTTGAAGTGGGTACTGCAAACAAGCAGTCAAGGTTGCACATGTCGCCTGATGCATGGGGGCAGCTGTTAGTACTGCTTGAACCACAAGGCTCCTGTGCTTGCTGGGCTGATAGCAGCAGGGGATACAAAAGTGCAACAATGCTGGATCTTGAATGGTAGAACAGAGGTCATCCATGTTGTGAGTGATCAGTGAGAGCGATGGGATTGTCCAGGTGATATTGGCAGAATGAGGCATGCATTGTGGTTAGGGGCAGGGAGTGCAGCTGTGAACGCTGACACAGACATGAGCAAAAGTCAAACCCTTAGGCGTTGGTGTGCACAGATGAGGGGTGGCTTGGCTGTGAATATGTGAATGCCAACATGGACACAAGGGAAGTTGACACATTGACACATTGATGCATCACTTGGAGTTGATACACACAACAAGGGAGATCATAACTTGGATTCTTACTCTGAAGCCTGGGCTCAAGCCCAAGCCCAGCCCAAGCCCAGCCTGAGCTGTCAACCAGGGCCCGGCTCCAAGTTTTCATGAGCCCAAGCCCCACCAAGCCAAGCCCAAGCTGGGGCACTTGAGCCAAGCCTGGCCCTGCACATCACTACTTGGGTCACCACCCCAAAAAACGAAAATCCTAAAACTCAACATTAGGCTCCCAAACTTGGGCTGCAACTAGACATAGTGAATGTGATTCCATATACAAAGTTTCAAGGCAATCCATTGAGAAATGAATGAGATATAGCATTTTGAAGTTCTGCCCTTAAAATTATTCACAAATTTCGATTTTTCAAGTCACATGCAAAACACAAATAAATGCATTGAAAATAAGTAAAAAAAAACAAAGAATAATGTATGATTTCAGGTGCTGGAAAAAGCACAGTTAAAGTACTGAAAATGCTTTATTAAAGTGCTGAAAAAGCAGGACTAAAGTGGAAAAAGCATGGTTAAAGTACTTAAAAAGCAGAAAAAAAGTGCTGAAATGGCATCTAAATCTGGGATTTTCCCAGAGAATCTGCTGAAATTTCAGGCTTTTCATGGTGGAATTTCAGTAGTTTTAGGGGGTAAAATTTAGCATTTTTTTCGCTGTTTCTATGTATGGAAAATCCATGTTTTTATTTTTACAGTGCTGGGTGTGATCGATCGCCTGTAAAGGGTATCTGCGTTAGATGCACGAGGATTCCATCATGATTACCTTGCAACTCTCCCTTCCTGTCTGTCCACTCTATTGATATGGATCCAATCCTCTCCTCATCTCTCAATGAAATCATTAGTGATGCCTTGGTCAAGTACACTAAATTGACAGAGAAAGATCTCCTCAAGGATCCAGTTGCTGCCAAGATCAAATATTGTTGCACCCCTGATACAATCTATCCTGTCCTCCGGCAGCATGCCCAGACATTTCATGATCACTCCAAGCTGACGACATGCCTTGAAGCGATTGTTGATTACTTGCAGGCTCTCTCTACCGCTCCTGCTCTTAGTGGGGTTGCTAGTCTCCAAGCTGTAAGTCCCAGAGAGTGTATTGCCTCCATCCGAGTCCATCGCTAACTTAAGATGCTTCCTCTTCTAGGCATCCCCACCTGTACAACTTAGCTTTTCTGCAATGAATATCCTTCTTGCGGTGTGTATCTTCTTTACTATCCACAGACAGCTCTCTCAAGTTATTATATTTGGATCGGCCAAGGTTGCAAAGAGTGATACGGCCAACTGTGACGCTCTCATTGACCTTTTTGGTTGCATCGAAATTATCCTGAAACGACTCAAAATTTATCCTGAGGTCACCATCACTCCAGGGGTGCCTCAGATACTTGTCAGAATAATCATTGAATTGGTGTCGGTTTGTGCCATGGCGACTAAAGAGGTCAAGGAAGGGCTACTCAGTGGGTCTACCTTACCAGCAAATGGTCTCCTAATGTAACTATTTCCAGTGAAACGTGGAGAGAAACTACTAGGAGGAAACGACACCAAGAAGGTCCTAGATAGGTTAGATCGGCTCAGTCCTGAGGAGGCTCGGAGAACAGTCACGCCTACTCTTGAGGTCATCTATGGCCTGGTCCATAATCTGACGCTGGCCATGGAAGGTGCATTACCTCTACTCGCACCGTTATACATACGATATTGAACCTGTTTCCGGGTAGGTGAAACTGCATCGATGGAGGGCATCAGACGGGCTCTTCGTACGTCCACCTAATGTCGTAGATGGTCACGTGTTTACCGTCAACACAGTTGACATTCGACAGACGGTGACCGAAATAGCCAGCGTAAATCGTTCGTAGTCCCCTCACATGTGTACCAGGGGTAATTGAAGATGAGAAATTTCACAGGCCATGCGCTACGACAGGATTTGAGACGTTGGCTGTCACCGCCAGACCCATCAACAAACCATAACATTGCTCGCAAAGCCCATCACGATGGCACCGCCACTTGGTTTATCGAAGGCGAGATGTTCAAAGAATGGAAGACAAGAGGGGGGGTCTTATGGATTCATGGCAAACGTGGGTGTATCGGCTTCACCTCGCTACAGCTGACAAATTCCGTAACACAGTTGGTTCGGGAAAGAGTGTTCTGTGGTATGCGATGCCGCCACTGTTCTCACTTACGTTTACTCATCATCTGACCGACAAGCTCAACGATTGTTCATCATACCCGGCTCATGCGTGACACTGGATTAGCCAGCGTTGGGTATTTTTATGCCGACTTTCGAGAACGCGCTAAGCAGGAGGCGCGTGGCTTACTGTCATCGCTCCTCGTCCAACTCTCCACCCAATCTGACCGTTTCTATGGAATTCTATCTCACCTGTACGCGAGACATGATCGTGGCCTTGAACTGCCAAGCGAGGATGCGCTCGCGCAGTGCTTGAGGAAAATGCTTGAAGATCCGAAGCAAGCACCGGTCTTCCTTGTGGTTGACGCACTCGATAATTTCCCGATTTCTCGAGGGATTCCCTCTCCACGCGCAGAGGTTCTCAGGATCGTGGAGGTCCTCATCGAGTTACAGCTCCCACGTTTACATCTTTGTATCACCAGCCGCCCCGAATTCGACATCAGGGAGGTTCTCGATCCCTTGGGACCATCTAGTGTGTCCCTTCACGATCAAGAGGGACAAATCGAAGACATCGCCCAGTATGTCAAGTCAGTTGTCTACTCGGATGTAACGATGCGGGAGTGGCCAAAGGAGGAGAAGAAATTGGTCATCGATACGCTCGCAAGAAACAGTGGCGGGATGTGTGTAATAATTGTCGTTACGATCCATATCACTTTCTCATATGATGGCTTCAGGTTTAGATGGGCCTTCTGTCAGCTGGAGACTCTGCGCCGCTGTCCCTTGCAGAAGATCCCGACCGCCCTGAGGCAGTTGCCAAAGACTTTGGATGAAACCTACGAACGTACATTGCAAGACATTGCCGAGGAGAAGTGGGGATATGCTCATCGTATCTTCCAGCTCCTCGCGGTATCTGCTCGCCCACTTCATGTCCAGGAGCTTGCGGAGGTCTTTGCAATTAGTGTCGACGAGGAAACGACCGAATTCAACCCGCGCTGGCGGCCCAAAAATGCCGAGTCAGCTGTGCTTTCTGCTTGCTCTAGCCTAATTGCTGTTGTCAGGGCCCATGGAGAAAAACAAGTACAGTTTTCTCACTTTTCGGTGCAAGAATTTCTCACTTCAAATCGACTCCGAGACCAACGTTGTACACGTCTTTCCCAGTATTACATTCTCCCACGGCCTGCACATACCTTTTTCGCCAAAGCTTGCCTCAGCGTACTCCTTCAGTTGACTCCCCGCGTTCACAAGAACAGTGTCAAGGCTATGTTCCCTCTGGCTACGTACGCTGCGGAACACTGGGTTGGCCATGCCCAGCGCGGGGACGTATCATCGCTAACTGGAGATGAGATAGGCCGCCTCTTCGAGGACACCTCACACTTCGCTGCTTGGATCTGGGTATACGATATGGACAACCCTTCCGGGCCACACATGGACCGCACCCACCCAGGGATACCCGAAACAGGCCCACTATATTACGCAGCGTTATGCGGTCTCCCAGACACGGTGAAACGCCTCGTAGACTCACGACCGGAAGACGTCAATACTCGGGGCCGTGACGGCGGGACACCCCTTCACGCAGCGATACGCAACGGCCATTCCGATGTTGCTTTACTCCTTCTGGTGAATGATGCCGACCTCCATGCTCGGGACAACCAGGGTGAGACCCCGTTGCATGTTGCATCGCGCCAGGGAGACGTCAAGGTCATGAAGGACTTAATCGATTGCAGGGCCAATCTGGATGCGACGAACAGGGATAATGAGACTGCTTTGTCCCTGGCGTCAATGGATGGAAGACTGGAGGCCGCACGACTGTTATTGAAGCACGGCGCTCACGTGGACCAACAAGTCTCTTTGGGGCGAACGGCTTTGCATGTGGCATCGGAAAATGGTCACAGGGGCATCGTCCTTTCCTTACTCCACAACGCCGCGAATGTCAACGCACTTGAGAGGAATCTTCGAACTCCATTGCACTTAGCAGCGGACCAGGGAAAGGTGGGGGTCGCAAGGTTACTCCTTCAGCGTGGCGCCAATGTGAATGCCCAAGAAGTATTGCAACTGACTCCGTTACACATGGCGTCTTCACAGGGAGAAGTGGAAACCACAAAGTTCCTGCTGGACTCCGGGGCCGATGTTGACACCGAGGATGGTGAAGGCTGGACTGCGCTGCACTTGGCGGCGTACAACGGATATCTCGAGGTTGGGAAATTATTGCTCGCGCGTGGTGCCATCTGTGACAGCAAAAACAATGATGGTAACACGCCTCTCCAGCTAGCACTAGATAGTCACCACGCCGAAATCGCTCAAATTCTACTGAGGTAGGCTAATGCGGGGGTTAGCTTGGAAAACCTGGGGTGATTCGACGGGGGTTGATCTCGAAGAGGGATTGCGCTATTTTCTCGATGTGAGGCTAAGCGATGTATTGAATCCAGTACCATATAGCAGTGACATCCTTGTGGCAAACGTGCTGTTGGGGTGAGAGAGTAGTGAGAGAGTGCGGGAAACGCACGCGGTAATTGCGGCCTGTGGAAGGACGCAAGCTATCCCAGTAATACCCCACCGCCCAACCCAACCTTCACTTGAGGCGATTGCCAATCACCTCGTCAACTTCGTCTCACCGCTTGGTTCAGCTTCTCTGGCATTCGCAACGAATTAATTCCTGGCTCTCTCCGCTTGCTTTTTTCTTCATCACTGCAAGTCTCATGCCACTGTTCAAATCCAGTCTCGTCTGTGACGGTCAGTCAACTATTAGACTCGAGAGTGAGTCGAGTCTCTGGCGATGCAAGCCATCGTAAGCAAAGGTCGAGTTTGTACATTGTTCATACGCGTTTAACATGCTTGCATATTGTGCTTGCCTTGAGTTGGTCTGTGGAGTTTACGCTGGACGGACGAAAGGGCTCCTTCGAAGACAACTGAGGCGGCATTTCACACAACTACAGTACTGTAGATCTAAAATGCCATTTCCTTGAATTCCGGTGTCCCCCGGGCCACAACCACAACCGCGAAAATAATGCGGGCTGCCTTCCGCAGTCATGCTCACAACATCATAACGATTGCAGGCTTGTTGTAATTGTGGCAAGCCATGTCTCATTCATGAATTGTTGTACCTTTGTGCCGCGTCTTGCTGCGCCTTGACAATTGAAAGGCACACTGTCACGTG
>Ga0307510_10000460_pt1 | contig 39574 bp, 42 predicted proteins | sample 12_EM_MG_FD_207224 | JGI IMG/M metagenome (GOLD analysis project Ga0307510, IMG submission 207224) | Populus trichocarpa ectomycorrhiza microbial communities from riparian zone in the Pacific Northwest, United States - 12_EM | ecosystem: Host-associated > Plants > Roots > Unclassified | place...
CAATGGCTCCCCCACATATTTAGCCTTTTCCCTCTCTCATGCCCTCTAATCTTGTAGCTACCTGTAGCATGGCTCTTGTTGTTGATAGACAGTGGAGTATAAACATGAAATTCAAAAAAAAAAAAATTCTACAGTAGTCTACAGTATTGTTAGGATCCAAGGGACTTCCCCAGGGACGCATTGCCATCATACCTTACTATGACCAGAGGGGGATATATGAGGTGTTCGAGGAACATACTGTAGATGGGACACGAACCTGACAACATGCAGTTGGAACAAATTACTAAGTCTGAGTGTCACGCCCAGCTCTTACAGCTTACACCTTCATCATACATGACACGTCGTATTTCGCAGAATACTTGGGATGACTGTCTTATAACTTTGGATATCACAGTTCATCCTTTGCTTATGAGATACCGTGAGGACACTATACCCTGGACATGGTAGCGAAAGTAGTACAGTAACTAGTATCAAACGTCTCAGTAACAAGCGAAAAGGGAACAACATGGCATAGTAGATGAGGCCGGACACTGGAAGCGGTAATTGATAATCTATTATTGAAAACCGTCATCAACATCCTCATAAGTTGACTCTTTTCTTTACCCAACGTTGGACATCCACCAGGTGACCAGAGAGCCGTCTCGCGGCCACAACCCCCCCCCATGGCTTCCTCGACAGGACCGGACTGTTGGAATCCTTCGACAAAGAGATTTTGTAGCGCGGGCAACACCGTGAGCCCAGTTACACCGCTTTCTCCGGCGAGCCCTCTCAGACCAGGTGCAAGACATAGCGCAACACCCTCGGATAGATATAAGCGCTTCACCGGGGCAAAATGGCGTAAAAGCTCCAACCAACGGGCGTTCGCCATCCGGGCTGCCCAAAGCGGTGGGTGATCACCTGGTCGGCGGACATCGAAGCCTACGCCGTAGGTGAAGGGAGGTGACGACCGATGTTCATCACGGATCAGAGAGCGAAACTGCCAAAACGACTCTATACCCATGTATTGGATTGAAAAGACGAGAGACATCCGACCAGGGGTGCGTTTGCGTGATGAAAATGTGATGTCGATGAAGTCATGGTTGAAGAGAATATATGCTCGATCAAACCCTTCGATTGGAAAATTTGGATTTGTGCTACTGCAGCCGATCAAAGAGGAGATCCGTGAAATGTGAGAGACGACCAGATTAAGGAAAGTGATTTTGGAATATTGGAGTGAAGGAGTATAGATTGAGGCAAAAATGTCCGCCAGATACTCACTTCCGCCTTCAAAGACAAATGTGTCGAGTGCTGGGAGGACAATGGGTGGAGATGGGGGCGGACGTCGGGTTTCTTGGTCGGGACGAGGCGGAGGAGATTGAAATACAATTTTAAGTTCTTCAAGCTTGGTCAACGAAGACAGACAATCGATCATTGCCGCAGAAGAAATATATCCGGCAGGGGGAATATCGCGAAGACGAAGACAAACGAGGTTGGGGGTAGATAGGAGTAGATTCGGTAATGATGGAAATGAAACGCACAGAAGGGAGAGCGACTGTAAACTTGTGGCAGATCCACACAAGAGCGAATCAGGAAGCTCAAAGTCTGTTTCAGAATAATCCCCGAATGCCCAGAGAAAGATATTTGTCAGTATAGGGAATGGGTGTTGCATCGCCGCCACAATTCTTTCCCATCCATAGCATGTGGGTTCCTCGACGAAGATTTCACAGACGCGGTCATTGTGCTCGAGAGCAGCAACGGCGTTATCCACACCAGAGTCGTCTTCAAAACCAGGGGACCATCGTAAGAAGATCGGGAGTTCTGGCCAGATATCGAGCATTTCCCTTGTTGGCGTCCCATCCGTGCAGACGATTCGCAGTTCTAGGCGACGTGGTGCCGCCAGCACAATGTATCGCCACCTTCGACACACGTGCAACAGCGTCTCCCAGTCCTCTTCCTTTTCAGCTTCGCACAGATAGAAATCGAATATTTCAAGGAGGACCTCGTCGGGAACGACGTCGATTGCAACATTGCCTAAGTCACAACAGTCAGCGGCTGTCTGCAACCCGGTGCAGAAAAGACATACCCTGACCTAGTCTGGCCGGTCCCTCCGCCGCCAGGCGATGTGCGCCCCGATCAATTGTCAAGGTGGTTTCGGAGGAGCTATCTGTTGGAGTCATTGGCAGGGAAACCGCTACATGGGATATTGTTACTTCAGGAATGGGGATAACGAACTTCCTTCGACATACGGGAGGGACCTCGTCAATGGAGTACGGTGCGTGGGGAAGAATTTACTGGATTGAGAGCTTGACGCGAAGAAATCTGAGGTTGAGCCGAGGGCGTAATCAAGCAGGACGAGGTAGATGAGAGAGTGAAGGTGCTGAGACGGCAAGCGATGGGCCTTTAAGAATAACGGGATGTCCTTCACGTCTAACACCTGGCGCTTTGTAAATGCTGTGCCACAGGACAAAGGGATCAAGCAGAACGCTTGGGAGCTGGGGACATAAATGAAAGGGGAACTAGAAATGGCAGTTCACCATACAAGCCACCACCGTGACAGTGCCACCACAAAAGACCATTAGGCATCTTGGGATGCGAATCGAGTTCAGTACGACGGCTCGTGCATGCTTTTCCCATGCCTTTCTCGCCCCATATTGTGATAAATAGGTGTCAGGAGAGTCTGAGACTCCTGAATCATTACGGCGTCAAACGAGATGAGGATGAGGAAGAGCTTCCCACTTCCCATGCTCTCAAAGAGAGCGGCTAATTGAGGTCATCAACCAGTCACACGATCACGTGGTCATGAGTAGTCATCGCCCAGTCATCTGAGTCAACCTCGCTTGAGCGAACAAAAATGTCTTCATCTGTAGCCATGGGAATTCTCATTGTCCCTGACAATCGCGCCTTGTCCTAGGAATGCCCAAACGAGCGCTTCGTTCTATACTCTGGAGACGAATCTTTAGACAGCCCTTATGTCGTGCGGAGTCTGCGGATGCTAAGCGAGCCAGTCCTCGTGGTACCACGTCGCCATCACTACGCCCCACAATCTCATATTTGGCATGCATCAACTACGTATGGTGCCATCCTTTCCTGGTTCGGAAGCCTTGAGAACCGCAGGACGCAGAGCATTCCCTATCAGTACTACACCTCCGCTCCGATGCGATCGCGATCCGCCGGCTTTGTCATACTTTCGCCCGAACCTACAGTGACAATGAACCACTCAGCAGAACATCAAAGTCTCTTTCCTGATTCTATCTATCTCTCCAAATTACCTCAATTTGACAATATGTCGCATTTTCGTACAGTGATCAGCTGTCGTTCAACTTGCTACAGGCTACATGGCGTTGCAGAGATGATACATGGAGATCGCTATAACTATAGTAGAGGGAGTGCCGTAAATAGTGTATCTAGAGTCATCAACAAGCGTAAGTACGAATGAGAAGGCTGGCGGTAAATAGATGACATAGGACACTGATATAACTCATCGATCGTCGACATTGACTACAGCATTCCTCGTGACCACCCAGCGTGGACGGCCACCGGACGACCAGAGAGCTCTCTCTGGGAAACAAACTCCCCAAAGGCTTCCCGGACAGTTTCCGATGGCAAGGGTGCTAGGGTGAAAATATCTTGTACTTCAGGTAACGGTACTACGGCTTCTCCAGCGAGCTCTTGAAGGGCGCGCCCGACACGTGGCACAAGTTCTTTGTGTAGGTACAGATTCTTCGACGCGGCAAACGGCTTCAACAGCTCAAGCCACTGGGCATTCTCCATATCGTCGTCCCACTGCGGTTGCACACTACCCTGGCGGATGTAGAGGCATTCCAAGGTAGAGAGTGGGGGTAGGAAGGCGCTGCAGACCTGGGCCAGAGACCAGAGCTGCCAATCGGACGCTCCAGACTTGATGGACAACACGAGCGTTCTGCGTTCGACCGTCTGATCCTGCTGATACAGGCTCACCCTCGCAAAGTCGCCATCGAGGAGGACGTCTGCTCTATTTGATGTCCCGAGTACGTTTGTGCGGTTCAAGAATTGGAGGAGCTGCGGAGTGTCGAAGACGAGCTGATGGAAGAACACCGTCCGGATCTCCTCGAGCACAGGGGCATCGATTTGTGCCACAAGGTCTTCGAGGTATTCGCTGACACCTCTGAAATCCAGTAAGGAAAGCGCGGGGAGGACAGTGCGGGTTGGCGGAGGAAGACATCGGTCTTCTTGAGGAGGGCGAGATAGAGGGGATCGAAAGTGGAGGCGAAGTTTTTGGAGTCTTGATAATTTAGCTATGCCCGTGACTATCGCCTCGGGGGGGAAGTACCCAGAATGGGGGATATCCTTAAGTGAAAGTTCAACAAGCTGGCTGAAGGACGGAAGTGTTGTCTCCAATGACGGAAATGGGATCCCAATCAACCGAAGCAATTGCAGGCTTGGGGCCGAGCCACCGAGGAACTCATGGGGAAGACTCGGAGCTGGAGCCGTGTCAGGATTTGCGCCAAGCTCCAGACGTTCCAGCGCAGGAAACGGCTTGCGCATCGCCGCGGCCAATTTTTCCAGTGCGCAAATGGGAACATCCGGGAGGGCGACTTGATGTACGCGCTCGCAATGATAGAGTGAGGCAACGACGTCAGATACCCCCTCCACCAGCGACGCGGGGTCGTCTGGACCGAATATGAAAATAGGCAAGGTCGGCCAAACCCGCAGTGTGTCGCTCAAGGGCATTCCGGCCGTGCAGAGAAGCCGCAACCCCAGGCGACCTGGTGACGCAAGTATGAGGTTTCGCCATCTTCGACACACGTGTACGAGCGTGGGCCACTGTTGGATCTGTTCTTCGTCATTCACGTAGGTGGTGAATACGTCGAGGAGGATATCGTCGGGGAGCAGTTCGATCATCGGAGCGGGAGGGTCTGCGAAAGACATGCGTCGAACTTGTTCAGTTATTTGCTTCTGCGTAAGGCCAGTTTCTGGTAGAGACGAGCCTTCGGACAGGCCATCTTTCACCTCCGACGATACGGTAGTGGGGGGAAACCCCCCGGGAACAGTGGGTGGCGGTGGGTCGGGGGTGGCCTGAGGGGGGATGCATACTTGAGAAAGGCTATACGAGATATCGTTATTTCGGGAGTAGGGGAAGTAAGCTTTCTTCGACGTACGGACGACCACTCTTCGATGAAGATTTAGTTATTTTCTTCCATATCCGACCAAACGCTGGCAGAGACCAGCCTTCAGAGTGGCTACCCATCAGATCCGACTCGTTCAACCGGCCAGGGGGGGAAGTAGCAGCGCTGGGGGACGGTGGGGAAGCTTGGTTACGAATGCGCATCCGGGAAGGACTAGGTGAGACATGGATTATTTCAGGGATGGAGGCAGAAAGTTCGTCTCGACGTACGGATGAATGCCTCGTCAAAGGGGGATTGACTTCCGGGGAAGGAGTTGCGTCAAAGGTCCCAACTATGGGGCGTAGTATTATATGCGGATTCGAGGGACGCCCATAACATGCCGCCTTGCACGTGTACGCGAGACTCCGATCCTGTTCTCCCCATGGGTGCGTGTGTGTAATTGATGTTAACGTTAACGGCGTATCAGTGGCGCAACGCAGCCCGCAACGGGCGATAACCGGATTATGTAATACTGTCTCGTGATGGCGTAACGTCAATCGACGTGGCACTTGCAGACCCAGCCGGCGGGTTATTTGATTTCATAGAAGGCCATGGACGCGCATCATCTGCCTGTGGGATTTCACTTGGCAAGTGCAAGGTTTGACCAATGACTACTCGGATGGCGATCGGAAGGTCGATAGGATGCTCCACGTGGTCCATCACCGCCGGGTCTGCTTCCTCAGAAATCCTGCGATGCTTCTGTTGGATTCAGCTGTGCGGGCAACGCGGAGGAGGTGAGGTGATCCGTCTGGCGGAGTGGTAAAGCTGTGTGCATATATTTTTGGAAGGTGCTTTGCCACTCCGTAGCCTGCTAATCTCAGGCTACTGTAGCACTGTAGTCTCGGAATGTCCAGAAGAGTTCGCCGGACCTTGCTAGGAAGGTGACATCACTGTTGATGAAGTAAGCATCCATTCGACCTTTTCTCAGATAAGGTCAAATTGACGCACTGTACGAGGTCTTTGTGCTGTGCATGCGACTTCCTCCGAGTCCTCTCAGTGCGGCCGTCGTAGGATGCTGTGTGCACTTTTCGTTCTATATTAATGTCACTTGTATTGTACGAGATAAGATGGTCTTCTCGGTGCGGTACGCAACTTCCGATGTCCCTGACATGATCCACCGTTGCGCATTTGGCGTATCCGGGAGATCTTATCAGTCATTATAATGGGCGCAACGCGAACCTCCCCCCTGGGTAGTCAAAGTGGCTGTTGTGTTCGACGCTGTCCTTTGCTAAAGGCGGGGGGCATGAGGCACGGCCTCGCTGTGACTACTCCCACTCTTCCGAACATCATCCCGTTGTCACAGAAGATTGGTGAGGCAATCCAGTGAATCCGATCATTTCTACGTCTGCCAAGTGATTTACCTTCGGGTTCAATCCTTGAGATCGCTGTTTCCTTGTGGTAATCCTCGAATTTTTACTGTTTCGAGAATCATGCTAACGATAGTTTCACCGTTGAAGCGATATCTTACATCCGAGTTTCGATGGTGATAAGGCGGTCATTCGCAGACTAATCGCAGTGACCCCTAGTACAAGAGGGTGTCAACACCAGTGTGCCGTGTCCTATCCCTGAGCGTCAGCCTGGATGCATCATGCGATAGCAGGTTACTTGACGAAAAGCTCGTGGTTCACGAGTTTGACCCTTGGGGTTATTGCTGAGCCTGAGACTACGGACAATTATATTTGCTAATAGGCACTGGAGCCAACAAACCGTGCGCCCGGGCATTGGTCTGTAAGGTACAGATCGTCCTCGCCGGCGCATACAAACGAATGTACACGAGAACTGCAGGGAAACTAAACTACGAAAAATGCGTCCTCAATACTGAGAGATAAAGAACATTTTTCGATCACGAGTTAGTACGGAAATCGTCCACGCAAGAGCATGTATAAAATGAGTTGGGCGACCAAAGAAATCTCGCGTAGATAACGACTCCCCGGCCCTGGATGTCCAAATAGGGAAAGTGAAAAGTGTCGGAGCAACAAACAAGCAATAACAAGAAACATGAGGACGACACGCGATTTACACGCCCCCCGAACCGCCCATGGCTCACTCACTTCTCACCGCAATACCACTCCATCACGCCATCCGGTCAAGGACCGCGCGCCAAACACAATTGCAAAATCTATCTTGAAATTGTCTTTTTTCGGAACGATTTCGTAATTAACCCAGGTGCAGGTCAACAGTGATACACAATATTAATCGCTATGCTCGAGTGCGCCAATATTAAATATTAAGTGGTCACGTTAATTAACTCCAGCCTGAGTCTTCAGAGGTGTACAACTCAAAGATGCAATTTCAACGGCGTCGGTTGGATGGGGACTGAACGTGCATGTATTGGGGGAGTTCTACGCCCTGAGCCAACATTAGGAAGGAAATTTAAACCTAGCTCGGCGCCCAGAAAGTACTGGCAAGCAAATTAAATACCACCTCCTGATCCAACGACACCCAAGACCAACCCCTTTCATATAGTAGCATGAGCGCCATGTAACCTGATCGTCTTTGGAATAATGGAATGGCCCACTACACTGCTCAGCACTGGCCTAGCGCGAACAGGCCACCCGCCTGTCACTAGTGGTGGGGTATCACATGTCAGAGCGCATGCGCGCTGCACGCGTATACAGTGATGAAAAACCTTTGAAACACCAAGAAGCAGGTTCCGGCTTGATCGGCCCACTGCAAGGACACTCTTTCAAGAGGCCTTGCGCCGTAGTGACACCCTGAAGGGAGGAAAGGCTGTCACGACTCGATTACCAGGCCCAAAACTAACCCATCATGGGTTGAGAGTTTTGGGGGTTCGTTTGCATGTTGGTCCGACGTGTTAACCTTGATGTTGGGTGTCTCGCCGGGTACGTGTAAAACCAAAGCAGGTCATCTATCTTAGCATGGCTATAATATCTACGTAATTCACCACATCTAGAGGCGTCGCAGATGTTCAGGCATCTCCGAGTAATGTACATAGGAAGTTACGAGGGAGAGACAAGTTGAGATAGTCTGTCGCATGATCAAGCGACGGCCGGCTTTTGCCGAACTGGCCTGCTTGTTTCCACTCGAGCTCAGGGTAAAGTTTTCTATCCACATCATGATTTCAGTCCTATTAGGTTGACCTGCCAGGAGGTCACTAAATAGCGGGTAGGTGATGCGCGGAGTTGAAAGCGCAGCAGAGCGAGTGGATGCGACGCATGCGGGGCAAGAACGAGAGGAGCACGAGGAGTGACGAACAACTTAAGGGAAGCACGCCGGGTGCGTCCAGGAGTGGACAGATGTAGATGACACATTCGAAATGAAAACCAACGCACTTATAGGTATGTACATGTAGGCCGCGGCTAAGACTACGAAACAAACATTAAGACAATGAGATAATTGAGGGGAAATTGGAAATATTGACGCGGAGCGTAAGCGCGTAAGGGGCGCACGCACAAATGTATGTCCAAGTGGTGGCACTTGTCTTGAGTATCATACATACAAAAAAAGATATTGTAAATGTCAATGCAATCACAGATCATAAGTCAAACAGTGAAACAAAAGGAACATCAGCAGTCACTATTTAGAGAGAAATAGCGTTAATATCACGGGAAGGAGGGGAAAGGGAACGAAATGAGACATACCACTGGCGATTTAACTTTCACACCCGATAGTAACCGTACAATTTCTCGCTCTCCCGTTCTTGACGCAAGTCCAGAGGGAGTACGACCGTCTATGTTCTGTGCATGAAGATCTGCACCTCTCTCAAGGAGGACCTGTACGATATCGAGATGGCCGTTCAACGACGCAAGATGCAATGCGGTCAAAAGGTCCTCTTCCTTTGCGTTGACATCAGCGCCGTGGTCAAGCAACAACTCCGCAATATCGCGATATCCAGATCGGGAAGCAACCATCAATGGGGTCCAGCCAGTCTTGCCTCGGAAATTCACGTCTGCACTGTACTTGATCAACACTTTCGCCACTTCCAACTTTTCGTTTCTCAACGCTAAAAGCAGTGCAGTATCGTGGGCTCCATTTCGTCCATTGATATCGGCACCCTGACCAAGGAATAACTGCACATCCTCAACACTCCCCTTCGCACATGCATCGTGCAGCGAACTCAGGCGGGGTCTGCCATGGGGATGTCTGCTCTTGGAAAGGCCAACCGACGTAAAAGAAGCGTCAGGAACGGGACTATCTGGGGTCTTGTCTAATGGGTTATTGTCAATAGCATCACAAGGATCCATTACACCCAGGGTGTCCGCTAGGTACCTCGTGACTTCGCATTTCCTGCTTGCAAGTGCTACGTCCAGGGGGGTCTGATTTTGACCATTCCGCGCATTAACATCCGCGCCAGACTCGACCAGGAGTTTCACCAAGGCAAGATTACCATCATGCGCTGTTGTGTGTAACGGAATCAAGCCACTGTTATCTTGACAGTTGGGGCTTGATCCTGATTTGAGAAGCAAACGGATAGCGTCAAATGGCTCGTCGGCAGCGGCCCGGTCCAAGGGCGTCTGCTTGTCCTTGTTCCGTTTGTGCACACCCTCATGGTGCCTTGTTGGCAGTTCCACGACGTTGAGCTGCCCCTTGGCTGATGCATGATGTAAAGGAGTAGAGTGGCCAGTGTCTCGGGCATTTATGGCGGCGCCGTGGTCGATCAGCACTTGTGCAATATGGAGATGGCCGTTTCGAGACGCTACGATCAATGGTGTCCAGCCTTCGTTGTCTGGGGTGTCCACAGCTGCGCCGCTCTGGATCAACAACTGCACGATATTTAGATGTCCATGTCCTGACGCTGCTTCCAATGGTGTCCAGCCTTCGTTGTCTGGGGTGTCCACAGCTGCGCCGCTCTGGATCAACAACCTAATAATATCTAGATGTCCATATTGCGACGCTGCTTTTAATGATGTCCCGCCTTCGTTGTCTGGGATGTCGACAGCTGCGCCGCTCTGGACCAACAGCCGCACGATATCTAGATGTCCATATCGCGACGCTGCTTTCAATGGGGTCCAGCCTTCGTTGTCCAGGGTGTCCACAGCTGCGCCGCACTGGATCAAGAGCTGCACAACATCTAGATGTCCGTATCGTGATGCCGAGGACAACGGGGTCCAGCCTTCGTTGTCTGGGGTGTCCACAGCTGCGCCGCTCTGGATCAACAACTGCACGATATTTAGATGTCCATGTCCTGACGCTACTTCCAATGGTGTCCAGCCTTCATTGTCTGGGGTGTCCACAGCTGCGCCGCTCTGGATCAACAACCTAACAATATCTAGATGTCCATATTGCGACGCTGCTTTTAATGGTGTCCAGCCTTCGTTGTCTGGGATGTCGACAGCTGCGCCGCTCTGGACCAACAGTCGCACGATATCTAGATGTCCATATCGCGACGCTGCTTTCAATGGGGTCCAGCCTTCGTTTTCTAGGGTGTCCACAGCTGCGCCGCACTGGATCAAGAGCTGCACGACATCTAGATGTCCGTATCGTGATGCCGAGGACAACGGGGTCCATCCCTCGTGGCTTGGGGTGTCTACAGCTGCGCCGTTCTGGATCAAGAACCATACGGTATCTAGGTGTCCATTTTGCGATGCTGCAAACAATGGTGTCCAGCCTTCGTTGTCTGGGGTGTCCACAGCTGCGCCGCTCTGGATCAACAACTGCACGATATCTAGATGTCCATATCGGGACGCTGCTTTCAATGGCGTCCAGCCTTCGTTGGCTGGGGTGTCCACAGCTGCGCCGCTCTGGACCAACAACCGCACGATATCTAGATGTCCACATCGCGATGCTGAGAACAATGGTGTCCAGCCTTCGTTGTCCTGAGAGTCTACGGATGCGCCGTGGTCTAATAATGCCCGTGCAATCTCGACTTCTCCAAATTGTGATGCCACACCCAATGCAGTCTTGGAGAGCTGACCGTTCAGAAGTTGGACATCCGCGTGGTGTTCGAGTAATAGCCCAACGTGGTCGCGACTACCACGATCTGATGCCATATACAATGGTGTGCAGCCATTCGCGTCCTTGATATTAACGTCCGCGCCCTGACCAAGGAGCAGAAGCGCAATCTCCACGTTTCTTTTCACAAGTGCAGCATTCACTGCCGAACCATGCCGGCCTCCTCTTGCATTGATATCACTTGGATGATTAGCAATGAGACGTTCAACAAGGTTATGGAATCCACAAATTGCTGCATAATATAATGCCGAAGCATCGGGTTGTGGTGGACGATCCTCGAACATGTGTTGCCCGAAGGGATAGTCAATGTCGTATGTCCAAATCCATGTCGCGAACGGTGGCGAGTCCACATCGAACAAACATCCCATTGCGTCCTGGATCCTCGATGACACACCCTCGAATCGGCAGTGGTCAACCCAGTGCTGTGCAGCATACTGCGCAAATGGAAATTTCTTCATGTTATCTTTATCGACGTGGTTGCCAAGATGGAGGAGGACACTGAGGGATGCTTGCGCAAGGATAGTATGTGCAGAGTAGGGAACAACATGGAAGCGGGAAAGGTCATCTGTCGATTTGGCCAGTCGGTAAGATATCAAGAATTCTTTGACCGAGAAATGGGAAAACCGAACCACCAGCAATCCGTCTACATTCACTACAGAAATTAGACTGGAACATGCGGATAGCACGGCTTCTTGCGCATCGTCGAATTGCAAATCCGCATGATACCGTGGGAGCTGTCCGGGGTCGAAGCTGATCGCAAGAACCTCGGCAAGTTCATTGACACAAAGTGGGCGGACGGCAACGGTGAGGCACTGGAATAACCTGTGTGCAAATTCTCGTTTTTCCTCCTCGATGCGGAGTAGAGCCCGTTCATATGTTTCGTCCAACAACTCTGGCAACTCATCTAGAGCACGCCTAATACCACTTGGGGAACAACGACGCAACGTTGCTAGTTGGCAATACACCCATCTAAACCTGCATGTCCGGTAAGCAGGAGTGCCAGGATATCGTGATTGTGATGACTCACATCCCATCTGCTTTCGCCGAGAGCGTGTCAATAATCATTTGCTTATCCTCCGTCCTCCATCTTTGCATTAGGGAGTCAGAGTGAACAACATTCTTGATGTAATCAAGAATATCTTGCTTTTGTCCACTTTGGTCATGGAGCGACATGTGGAGTGATGTCAGGGGCTCAAGAACGGTCCGAATGTCGACCTCTGGTCGACTTGTGACACATATACGTAGATTCGGGAGGCCCAGACCGACAAGATCCTCCAAAAAATCGAGAACTTCTTCACGTGGAGTTGGAAATCCAGAAGTATTGGGACATTCATCTATCGCGTCCATAATAATACACCTAATCGGTGCATCTGGCAGTCTGAGAATTTCCTTCAGAGATCCGATGAGTGTCTCATTCTCTGGTTGCTGCGATCCCTCATGGTTCTCCGAATATAATAGGTCAGAAAGAATCTCATAGCAAGGATCGGAGGTGGCACAGAACTGGGAAAGGAGCGATGCGAGGAGGCCGCGGATGCCTTGCATTGCGATATCCTTGAAATCGAAATAATAGTAACCCATGAGGGCTAGTCCGAGATCGCATTTCGTCCGGATTTGTTGAATTATAGTCGAACTAGTTGGCAACATGAACACGCTAAAAATTCACCAGACTCGCGGTGATGCGTACCAAAGAATAGTCTTCCCAGATCCCGCTATGAGTTTGTTTGGCCGGGGGGCATCAATTAAAGCAATGGATTGGAATGCTAAAAAGACATACGCTTTCCGTAGATCCATAACAGCGATCCTGTTATGATCCACTCCTTGAAGATGCTGCCCTGGATGAACCATTCTCCGGTTCCATACTCTCGGGCATTTTGAGCAATGTTGTCGTTCACGGACGGATCTGGCGAGGAGAGCCAACTCCGGATGTCATTTTGTAAATGGTGACCTGTGAGGAACAATCAGTCTGGAAGATGCTACAATTGGCAGGAGTGAATGGCTCACGTTTCATCTTGTTTGTCTGGCTTATCTTCTCTTGAATCATGACTAGTATTCGCAGTTAGTCTCATGAAAATCGATCATATACAGAGCATACCGAGAGCCTGCCATATGTCTTGCATGGATGTCTTGCCGTCTACCCGAACAGTCCTGTGAGCTATAAGAAGCCGGTGGAGCAAAAGCTGCGTACCGCCGATGACGATCTTCAGGTGGCTCAGAAGACCATGTACGACTTGAAGTGTCTCGGCTCCAGTCATGCGAGCTTCATCGAGCGTGAGGCGGTCGAGCCTACGGAGAACATCCTCAATCTCGCTCTCTCCCAACAGTCTCTTCGCAAACTTTTCTAGGGCGGGGTCACAAACAAGGCAAATGTAATGATATGAAACAACGTACTAAGTCGTCCCTGCTTTATCTGCTTAGTTGCTACGGAAAGCACGGACAAGACCTCCACCATGATTTTTGTGACTATGCCAGACATCGACGGAGACAATGGGATCTCGGTATGAATTCGTAAACGGTCGAGGAAATTTGCGACGCATTCGAGCAGATCAACTAAAGAGTCGTAACTTGCACCGGTTCCGACAGCGGCCTGGAATATAAGATGTCACAAGGGCATACTTGTAGAAAGCAAAGGTTATACACACAGTGAGGAGCACGTCAACACCAACAAGAATTGCTTTCGTCGGCTGGAATGGCACCTGGAAAGGGGGCAGTAAGGATGCGATAGGATAGCATGACTTGGTTGCTAAGCTCACCATCGAGGCAGCCTCACCAAGAATGCCAGAAACTGCATGAAGGACTTGTACTACGAGTTTAAGACAGTTGTCCAATTTGTGATTCCCATCGCGATATGACTGGAACTGCTTTGCTTTGTCTCCGAGGAGCTCGAGGATTGCATCGGTGGAGTTGCAATTTTGGAGTGTTTGTGCAGAAGGATGTGTAGCGAGGTCTATGCCTGTTTGTTTGGAATAGTCGTCCAACGCGGCATCGAAAATGTATTGAAAGTTGGAAGAGAGTTTTGCTGTCGAAGACATTAGAAGCGGTGACGTGCACATGGGGGAGTAGTGGGCAGGCCGAGTTGAGTGCACAGAGACAGGTTGCGCAGTTGGGGAACTCCATTTTTGATATTCTTCCGATAATATCGCTACTTTGGTTGGTGTTGTGCCAGGCTTTGGACTTTCTCCGTGACCGCATGGCAAATCTTATTGTATCATCACAAGGCATCAAGAGTTAGTGGATTCGCAAAGCTTGCAGTGACTCACCACAAAGCAGCTGATGAATTTCCGGTTGGTAGTTTTGGAGAAGATTTATCATTCTATCTGATTGTTGAAGCGACTCCCGTGTCTGTAGATAGGTAAGGGGTCTGTATGTGGATGGTAAATGCGTACTTACTACAGTACTGGTACAAATTTCGCCAATCTGCACCAGACTGTCATCATGTAGAAGGACCATGTCACACTCAGGTACCCGCTGTGTAAGCCGTGTTAGAACAGGTGCCTGAGGTAGTAAAATCATGGTTTAGCGTTCAATACTTACCTCGATGATTTGCTCTAACAGTATTTGAAGAAGATCCCGGGACTGTAAGAGCTCAGGAAAAAGCCAGTAGAGGTCAAAAAAGACTTACCTTGGTGATGGCAGGCATCGACGTGAGTTCCATATCTGGCTCACTGTCATGTTCGCTCGAGTCTGAAGAGGGTTCAGCTGCTGCTATGAGGTGCTTCGGCAGTATCCTGAAGGTGCGGGTGACACGGAACCCTCGTATGAATATACATTGATCCTCTTGTAGGTTCTGACGGGAATAAAGTGATATCAGAACGGTCGCCGTTGCTCTAGTCCTTCCGAGTAACACTGTGACATACCTTCCCATAGGGACCCCGACTCAACTCTGCTCCCCTTTTGCGATCGGGTGATAATCTCCACTTGATGTCGACTTCAGGACCATCTGCGTCATCCACGTCGACTCCGAAAGATACGCGCGCGTCTGGGTGACACCCCAAGAAAGCAATATTAATCCAAGACCTTGTGAGGTGAAACCCTGTGACCAGAATGACTTCCTCCATTTTTTCAAGGCCAAGTCCAAGCCGTTGGGCAAAGGTAAACCAGCAGTCAATATGTCCGATCATCCACTTTCCAAAATCTCCCCGTGCAACAGTGTCCTGACGTTTAGCATCTACTGGAAGGAATAATACCGCGCCTTGTTGTTTCCCTTTGCACATAAATGCAACATCCAAAAGGTCATTTGGCCTGGGAAAGTGTCAGTAGAAAGAAAATAAACAGCAGTTGGAACTACTTCGATGCGAGGCTCTCGGGGATGGCATCTACCACCGTGACACCTGGTGAACAGTAATGACTCGCGCCGAGAGTGCCGGTGTCGATATGATCCGAGAGGTTGAGGATGAGAGGCTTGTGATACTCCGGCACGCCAAATGTGCGATGAGATGCGTGGTCTGCTGGAAGCAGAGCGTTGAAGAGACGGTGAAATTTGCCTTCACGTACGTAACCAACGTCGCCTACTTCTACGGCACCATAGAGCTTCCCCGGGCTTGGTTCCCATAAAGCATATCCGTACTTTGGATATTTTCCCCCAAGCTGTTCGCGAAAGATGTCGTGGTGGGCCATGTGGAGCTGCAGGGTTTAGATTGAACCAAGAAACCTAGAACTTTTGAACGCCATTGAGAAAGAGACATATTGTATCATAATAACGACATCACAAACGGTTTTAAGCAAAGAACAATAATCGAGATACTGATGGGAGCCAAGGAAAAGCGACTGAGACTGGCCTGCTAGTGATTTCGCCGGCGTACAAGTCAAGGTACAAGTACAGTCGTACTTGGGTCACGTGGATTGGCTGTGGTTACCCGCGCCGCGTCGGACCGCTTGATCGGACCGTCCGACTGTAGAGATGTCACATGACTCATATTTCGGGTGGGGCACATCGCAAAAAAAAAGATGGGGAATACTGTTGCACAAGCCTTTACTCTGCGCCTACGGCGCAGGAGTAAATGCGGGGGGCTTCGCCATAGGGGGACTTAAGAGCTTCAAATATTATATTATCGGCCAACTATCCTATATGACACTGGTGCCATGATCCTCATGGTCTCACGGTTTTGCTTAGTAAGGAGCCCTTTTGAAAAGTCTTCCCAAAGGGTTCTCATCCCAGCTTAGTCATAAGCCCTTTTTAGGCTGGCGCCCGCCACATTGGGACGGTTTTATTTTACTTTAGTGACAGATACCGGACAGCTGACCTAAGATACCTAGAAGTCGGACAGTCACAGGTTGTCACAATAAAATTTGGCACTTTTTAAAGCACCGACTTGCCCCTTTTTTGAGCAATCTGTGAGGGGTTTTTGGGTGTAGGGGAGGGGGACAAAACAGCTGGTCATTCAAGAAACTCATGTTCAGCACTTGTAGCTACTCTTTATTGGCAGCAGTTGGTCATATATCATTAAAAGGTGTAGTAATTGTAGAGTTGAATGGTGTAGTGGTTATTCTGTTTTGCTTACATTAGTGAGCAGGGTGGGTCTCTTGGTTCGATTCCGGGTTGTGCAACCTATTTTTTTGTCGCCCATGTGCATTGGATATCACGTGCCCTCCCATCAACCATGTCCTGTGGTTCTGATTTGAAGCACGGACTGAAACCTAAAATTTCAGTGTGACAGACAGGCACACTCGACCTCAGGACTTGAGAAGGGAAATCACAAAAACTTGCTCTTTTTGCTTGGAAAAAAGACCAGCAGATTTGCATTTTCATCACATTTTATATGAAACTAAGACAGGGGTCTATATTTCTTTTGGTTGTGCATCCGAGCAGTTTGTACGACTTCTGGGTTGCTTAGGTCAGCTGTCCGGTATCTGGGTGTGCAACAGTAATTTCAACTCGCCTATTTTACCGGGCTCCTAACGCGCAGCCCAGCACATGTAGCACGCCAGATCTATGTAGTTTGCCTCGTCCTTACTAGTGAGTACATGCAATTTTGACATCGCGACAGGGGAACCCACTGATCAGTCCCCGTTCTGAACATGCAGCACGAGTAGAGTCAGTAGACACCCTTGCCCTCCTAGGCTTGCGTTCCTGGTCGCCGTTCCATGCCTGTCATACCCTTTCTTCACCTTTCCGTGCCTCCGTTCTCTTTTGCACAAGACCATTATCTCCCCTTGCGTATTTTGTTACATTCTGACCCTCCTGGGCCCTGGGCTTCTCAATTTCCCCTTTTTTGGGGGGGTTTCCTCGATTCCAACACGGTGCGCCACTTACGCAAAGGCAAACCATCCTACTGTATGATTCTGGAGGCATCGGAAGAGAGCCACAAGCCCTACACCACATGCCCCTGGTGCGTTATCGTCCAACCATCGAGATCACTACCTACTATAGTACAGCAGTCTCTCCCGGGCACACGGTCAAGTCTATACTTTGCGATCGCGTTGAATAGGGCTTGAATCATGTCGATGAACTGCGAAAAAAAAAAAGCTTCGTACATGGTACGCACCCCTTTTTACGCCTCAACATGTCGGGAGTTAGACAACAGGTATGAAAGAGAATAGTAAATAGTCAGGAGGTGGCAGTTAACGTACGACTAGATTGAAGGGGGGGGACCGCTCATCAATCATTGACCTCTCGCCATATAACTAACCTAATTTGCCCTCTCTCTGCTGTGGACAGCTACAGGGTGGCCGGAGAGTTGTTACTCCGTGATGAAATCTGCGATAGGCTATAGCTGTGGCCTGGATAGGACCCTATGGCTGGGGCCCATCTAAGAAAACATTCCGTAGCGCGGGCAACACTTGTGTCGCTCCGTCTCCGATAAGCTCTTACAGAACAGACATGGTACGCAGTGCAAGTTCTTCGGATAAGTACAGGTCCTTCAGGGCGGTAAGCGGCTGTAATGGTTCCAGCACTCGGGATTCTCTGTGTCGTCCTCCAAATGAGGATCCAGGCGCTGACCCTCGAAGATATAGAGCCGTTGCAAAGTGGAGAGCGGGGGTAGGGTACGACGGAGGACCTGCGCCAGAGCTGAAAGCTCCCAAACCTGCAAACCAAGCCTCGACAGCTGATCACCAACACGAGCGATCCGCGATCGGCCATGCCTCTTGACGGAGAACTTGAAATTTTGATTTTGACGTGGTCTCCGTGAAATAGTATCTCTGCACGGTTGAGCGTGATGAACTTTCCCCTGCGGCTGATGAATTGTAGGAGCTGGGGTGTATCGAATACAAGTTGATTGAAAAATGTCACAGAAAAGTTATTGAGTAGGGGTGTATCAATGTGGTGAATGGCAGACGTCGTGTCCGCGCGTGAGTTCAAGAAAAAAGGGAAGTGATAGGAAACGAGTAAAGAACCAGGCGGTGCTCCCGAAGACCTGAGAACGCGCCGTAGGGTAGATCGGGGTACGGACGGCGAGTAGCGATCGTGCGTCCGCTAGCGGTCGTATTTGAGCGAAAAAGGGGAAGGAGGGGAAGGGGCTCGATTGCCCGGCACATACACGAGAGGGAAGGAAAACTTGGGCCACAATTGCCTGCTGTTCAGCGAGGCGGGCACACGGATATTTATAGGTTTGGCTGACGCGATTACGAGACAAGTACGCTACGAACAAGTGAGTGGAATTGAGGGGAAAAGGAAAGTGTAAAGCGTCGGTCTTGCCGGCGCAGACCCGCGCGGCGACGTTCGGTTTCGGGGGCATGGCAGTGGGCGCGAGGTCGCATAAAGGAATGCTAAGGTAACGAAGGAGCGAGCGGAGGTTCTGATAAGAAAGGAAAGCGATAAACGTACGAAAGCGCATGGAGAACAATACTCCTTATCCGACAAGGCCATGGTGCTTGGGCCTACTTCTCCGTCCTCGAGGTGGCACGCGACTTGTTGTGCTAGCGGTTCTGGGCGATCCGAGTGTTGTCGGTAGCGAGATTTGAGGTGCGATGTGTCGGAATATGGAAAGGACAAAGGAAAACAAGGGATGAACGTCGATTGCGAGGCGATGAAGGCGGAGGGAGGGGCGAAGGGACGAGGCGTGCTTGTGAAGGGAATATTGACGTGTCGGGTCGCAGACGCAGAAGCCGTCACGTGGTTGGAAATGGCCGAATCCGAGCCCAGCGCGAGTCCAAACCTTACAGTGGGCCACAAGGCCATCCAAGTACTCGCTGTTGCCTTGAAAGTGAAATTGAGGGCGGGAAGAGTAGAGCGTGCGGGCGGCGTCGGCTTTCTGTGCTCAGGGGAGTTCAAGGAGAACGGAATCCGAGGTGAAATCCTTCGAGCTTTTTTCGGTGGCCAGGAGGAAAGTGGCGATCGCATCTGGTGGAATGAACCCGGAATTCGGAACGTCCCAAATGCGAAGACAGACGAGGCCGGGTGGGCCGACACAAGTGGTTTCGACAATGCCGGAAATGGAACGTTATTCCAAGTTGAGTGTTTTTGTGACCATAGTGCAGATCCACCCAAGAGTGATCATCGTCCTTCATCACTTCGCTGAGAGCTCTAGAGATGGCAGCCGCAGGGATGGCTCCTAGAACACTTCCAAGAGACCTCGCTGTGGCGTACTACGGAGCAAGGCTTCACATACACGATCGCTATACTCGGGCGCGCCAGTATTAAGTCATGTTATCCGAACACCGCCCGAGTCTTCAGAAGGGTACAACACAAAATAAAATGCAATCTGTGTTACTACGAGCGCAGCAAGGCCAGGTTAAAATCCATCCTTGCATCGTGGGGCTCGCCCAGAACGAGGTTTTGAATCCATTAGGGACCTTGGCAACGGACAACTGTGATTCGCTCATCCTCAAGAGCACGATTCTCATTCCGTTGATAAAGCCAAATGAAAAACATGAGAATGAAACCTATCGTTGAAGTTGACAAGACGCGGCTGGACGCGTGGTGCTGGTAATGACGAAAGGTGGACTATTCCAAACTCGACAGCACGACCCACCCAAGGAACCAAGCTTCTATGCACTCTCAAACCTGCCAAAGCCACGGGTAATCAAACTATCAGTCGCACCAGCGTCCGATGAGAGAGAATGTATAGGAAAACGCGACGCACAGATGAAATGCCATAGCCCTCAGGCTGGAGGCACTACTTTTAAAGACCGGCAGAAGGACCCCGCTCTCAACGACCTCACGTCGATGGCCCACAAACGCACGCGAGGGTCCACGGCGTCCCTCACGTCCAAAGCATGCGGTCTAGTGATGTCGGGAGCTGCGCTCGGCGAGGTAGATGTGCTTGAGCGCCTCGCTCGATACGGCCAGGTTGCACCTTATCGGTTGCTAGATCGCTGGATCGCATCGCAGGAAACAAAACCACACAAGAAAACCGTCAGCTTGTGAGATAGGCAGGGTGATAGAAGCGATAGAAAACGATGACACGCACAGCCAATCGCGAGAGAACCTGGGAGTTGCGCTCCGAGCCGGTGATCAGGTGGTGCCAGATGTGGCCTGTTTCCTATTGTGCACGCTGCCGACACACTCCGCTTTCTGCTGATGCGTGAAGCGATGAGAAGGTTGTACCGTCAGGCGCAACTGAGAAGTAGAACGGAGCGCGGTTAGTCGTATAGCTTTCAAAGTTTTCTTCCTATTTTTCATTTGGAAAGGAGGTATGGTTAGCCAATGATAACCGAAAGGAAAAGAGGGGAGATTTGATGTCAATGACGGGTCAGGGCAGCCGTCGCGCGAGAGTGGTGGCGGGGCGGAGAACGGTGGGCCCCGCCCATGCCGTATTGTCGCTGTAACTCCGAACTTGTGGTCCTCCTACTATAGTGTTCTCCTGAGTCACGGTTTTCTGTCATTTGTTGTCCCTCGTCGTTATCCGCTATTTTTTCTACCTTTCTAACGCAAAGGTCGATAATTAAGTGGGAGAGAAAACGATCCCACCCCGCAGTCGCGACACTTCCGAAGCTTAAACATGAAGAAAAAGGACAAGACAAATTGCAGCAGTCCCATTTCTTGCTCATCACCTTCGTACGTTCGGTCCCCTGCCAGTCCATTAGTAGGCTCTCCTTGCGAAATACAGTCTATATCTATACAGGTTCGGCTTCCCGTTCATTTCCTTAGATTGTGCCATTCATCGCAACAACAGGTCGGCTTCGGATTCCTTAGTCGGTTTATCTCATGCTTTGGACCAAGCAGTCGGTGGTTACACAGGGCGTGGTGAGTGTGCAATACACTTGGCCAAACAAGCATTACATCCAGTATATTGGTATGGAATACAGCCCGAGTCTCGGTCCTGAACCATATAGCACGAGCAGGCTCTCTTGCTCTCCTTGGCTTATTCTCCATGCCTGTTTCACCTTTCGTTCACCTTTCTGCGCCTCCCGGATCCACCCTCCCCCTTTTCACAAGTTTATTGCGCTTCACCCTCGCCATCTATGCGCCCGCTCTCGCGATCCTAGAAACGATTCAGTAAAATTTACTTCGTCAACGTCGCCGCGCGGGTCTGTCGCCAGCAGGACCTCCTTCGCTTTCCTTTTTTTCCTCCTCCCCTCTACTCATCCGACTCGTAGAATCCTTGCCCTGGACTCGCATGTACTTAAGCCCCCTCGCCTGGTCTCGTCAAAGGGAGGCAAATATAGCCCAACTTTCCCGTTCTCTTTTCGTTCGCGTGTCTTCCCCTCAAGCTTCTTACACCTGTTACGGTTTCCCTTCACGCATTCTCGGGCTTTCGGGATCACAGCCTTCTTTTCCCTTTCCCTTCTTTCAGAAATCACTTGTTAGGTCACTCCGACTTAGCTCCTTCCAGACATGCCGATCGAAAATCAACATGTCCCAAGTCATATGGAAGGCCATTCACTCATCCTCTTTCACAGACAGGCATACACTCTCGAGCACAATCCAGATCGGGTATGAGGACGCAGGACCAGGACATTGGACCTTCCAGGCATGCGCACTGACAAAGAAGCCACTCTAAAGATGTCTAGAAGACCGTAACCATGTGTGCGTTCAAACCCTCTTTCACACATCGAGGATTTATCCTATCATACATACAGTATATAGAAATACTATTACCATATATGATAAGCGAACGCTTACATCCGTAGTTGGGCCATTTGTAGACGTGATTTCATTTCTCCACGTCTGAAATGAAGTGCAAGAACAATTCGGGAACGATTGCCGTTAGTACTAACGATTTCACCGTTCGCCGCGAGATCAAGAGAAGTCAGTTGCGGGAATAGCTTCTGTACTCATGACATGCAGGAGCGAGACTTCACACACGCGACTGTTTGTGCTTGAGTGCGGGAATAATGTCACCAGAGCTCTTCCTTGTTGCCAACTTGCCGCCGCCGCCGCCTTTCTTGATGGCAACGGGTAGAGCCGGCCAGGCACCAACCATTTCTGTCGCAGGTTTTTTTTTCTGTGCAGATGATTCACGGATTTAGACGATCTGCTGATGTGGTAATGCCATATCTCCATATTTAGCACACACTCACTACTGGGGGCTCTGGAGCACGCTCGAAACCGTATAAAAAACTGGGGCGGAAAGCGGCAAGGTTCCCCATCCTCACGACTCACAACCCCTCTTACGTTCGGCAACCCCTCGTTGTCTCCTCCACTCAGTGTCGAAGTTCATAATGTCGTCGGCCATAACGTCATGAACTTCGACACTGAGGGCCGATGGGACGACCAGGGCCTCGTAGGCTGCGCGGTCCACGCCCCACCCAATATCAAGGCCATTGTCGTCGATCCGTACTACATTGTGTGGCTGGACATGTTGGCGCCCGACCGCAACTTCTATGCCAAGAACTATATAGTCACCACCGGTCCACCACGACCTTCGCCCAACCCTGTAGATCAATGACAGAGAGTGGTCGTCGGCTCGGCTCTCTATGGAAATCAGGCCTGAGGAGGTTGTTCCGGACGTTAATGGGGTGCGTAGTAGTTATATTCCTTGCTCCGATCTATACCAACTTGAATTTAATTTTACGTTTTCTCGACTAGGAATGGGTGTTCGGCCTTGAGTGCAAACCAGGCGTCTATACTCTCGTTGTGCTCAACTACATTGCCGACCTGTCGTAGCGCTCGTCCTCGATTAGATCGTAGCAGAGCCACCAGCCACGACCAATGGGCTCGTATGTGCTGGCCCCGCCTGAGATTCGGGCGGTGCCAGCATTTACGAGCCCATCAGCCGCAGCTGGTTACTGTACTACCATTCGATCGAGGACGAACACACTCCCGAGACCACGTTTAGCGGTGCTCGTCTGACCCAGCATCTCCCTTAGGCCAACGGCGACGGGAACTATGCCGCATTGTGGCCTCTTCTCTCACTGCCACATGCTCAGGCTTGCCCCAACTTCCAAGTCTTTGCTTTCGTCCCAAGTCATATCGGTGTACGTGTGTTCCCCTTCTTCCCCTTTCCCTTTCTTTACACACTTCTACTAGCAAAAAACTTCCGAAATAATCCTTTTCTATGGCTCTTCTTTATATATTGTCTTGTGCCTTTCTCTCCGCTCCCGCCTCATGGCCACAGAATAGCCAGGTGCTCGCTGCATGCTCATGGACTTTGTCGCTATTGTAGCTGGTTGTTAGCGTAGTTAGTCGTTGTTGGCCTGGTTTGTCGTTCGTGTACGATGTAGTTTGTCGTTGGGTAGTCTGTTCAAGTTTGTTGTATAGCGTAGTGGTTGTCATTATTATTGAAAAGTAGATGAGAAAAATTATGACACGAACTAAGATTTATGAATTTATGACTTTTAATCTCTGCGAATTTCCCGCTTTAACTCTGCTTCGAATCGCGTCAGGTCATGTCGTAAGGTATGCACATGCCATAGCCTCGGAATGTGGCACTGGGTGGCAGCTACACCCCAACGAGGAATTCGGAATCCGTTGACGCCATGTGATGTATGTCGACGTGATGTGGCTCACCAAGAATTGATCGGATAGCGTCACTCACTCCAAGCCAACTGGTTTCACAAACCCCGTTATTATCTTGGTGTCATACGATTATTGCCAGTGATAATTTTAAGCCCGTTTCTGTCAGAAAAAAACCGGTACTATTCGATGCTATGTGACTACAATTCGACTTGTGCTTCTTTCCCGCTTCCCCAGGCTCCCCTTGATCTCACCAACGTCACTGCTACACCCACCACTTCCACTACGCCTACCTCATCCGCTACATCTACTGCGCCCACCGCGTCCGCTGCGCCCAATGCATCCACCACGTCCGCCGCAGTGCCGCGCCCACCGCGCCCACCACGTCCGCCACACCCATGAGAGCAAAGTTGGGAAAGCGATGTGGAAAAGGAGGTGGTGGTGTCGGCGTTGTTAAGAGGCGGTGACAGCAAAGGTAACCCATGGTCATAAAGAACAACGGCGAGGACGACAAGGCAAAGCGCTGGCGACGTTATTGCCGCACTCAAGAGCAGCAGTCGCATATGTGAAAGTCTCGCTCCCACATGCCACGAGTACGGAAGCCATTCCCGCAACTGACATCTCTTGAGCTTGCGGCGAATAATGAAATGACAGGAATCGTCCCTTTCCTGACACCATGTCTATAAATGGCTAACCAAGGAGCGTAACTCAGCATAAGAAGCCTGAGGCGAAGGCACGCAAGCGAAAGAAGAACGGGAAAGTTGGGCTATATCTGCCTGCATTTGGCAAGGCCGGGTTTATGTATGTGCGAGTCCAAGACAAGTATTCCATGAGTGAGGCACGTAGAGGGGAGGAGGGAAAGAGGAGAGCAGAGGCGGCCCTGCCGGCGACAGACCCGCGCGGCGACGTTGAGAAAGGAAGATTTACTGAATGGTTTCTAGGAGCGCGACAGCGAGCGCGTAGACGACGAGAGTGAGAGGGAGGCTGCGACGTTCGACCTTAAAGCTTCAAAGGGCTAAGCCCACCATTGGCAAACCGAGAAAAGGAATGCAACACAGTACGGCCTGTCTTTACACAACCGTCCCTCTGGACCGGGCCCTCCCGTCTTCAGAGTCGATCTATTAACCAATATCCGCCAATACATTGAAGAACATCACAAACTGTAAGGGGATTTTTCATCTTAGAACACCCTCTCTTCCCCGCCACCAACCCAACAATCGGACTAAAAAATGAGGGTTGACGCGACGCGTCTTTGCCTATGCATCGTAGATTTGGCCAAGGTATCGCTGCATGTGTTAGACCCTGCCCGATTCGCGCCGTATCTTGCGGTGCACCTACGCCCGCGGTACGCGCACCCCAACCCCGCGTTCATGACCCTAGAGCGGCTGCGTTGGGCGCGAATAGAGGCCGCGCTTTCCGGCCGCGGCGAGGCGGTGGCGGGACGTAAGAACGCGCTCTGGCGTAACGGAGAGGAGAAGCGGTGCGTCGGGATCGAAGTAGCGTGCAAGGGGGGGACTGAGACGGCACGGTGGCGCAGGTGGCCGATGGCTTGCTGGACGTTCTCGGTGCGCGAATTGCCTTTTATTGTGACATCTTTCTGGTGGTCCACACACGCACCCTCATCAGATGGATTTCCCCGTGCTCGTTGGTGTCATTGTTACGTGATCAAGTCGACGGGATGGGTGTTTGGGAAGGTCGTGGGAGATGAGCACGCGACGGTGGTCGAGGTCGATGATCGGATCTTCACCACGTCTGTGGACTTGAGGTACGCATACGGCGAGGTGTCGGTGCGGCTAGTACTAGTAATCGGTATCTCCAGAGTCGAAGGACGGGATGTAAACGTCATGGCAGGCTGGAGGTAGGCAGCACCAAACGCTGATGGCGTGAAGGCGAAAAAAAGTCATCTGTTATGGTTACTTTCGCATATAGTTACTTTCGCATATAGTTACTTTCGCATATATGCTTCCCTCTCTCGTTTCCCAACGGAGGACAGCTATGGGTAAACCGATGTGCCGTCGCACGGCAACAAAGTGCCTAATGGCTTCCTGGAAAGGTCCAGAGTCTGAGGGCTGGGGCCCTTCAAAGGAGTGATTTTGAAGCGGGGGTAGCAGCCCTCTGGCTCTCCTCTCGGCCTTGGCGACCTCTTCCAGAGCAGGCGCGACCTGTAAGGCAAGTTCCTCGGATATGAAGAGATCCTTCACATCAGTAAACGGGCGTAACAGTCCGAGCCAATGAATGTTCTCCATGTCATACTGCCATTGCGACCGCTGATATTGTTCCACGCGGATTTGGAAGCACTTAGAAGAAAAGAGTGGGGGGAGGGACGAGCGAAAGACGTTGGACAGGGACGGGGGACCATACAGCTCTCTACACAAGATGCCCAATGAGAGCATTGTATCATCGCCTGTCTCTATTTGCGGGGAAAGTGTGACCTCGGCAGTGCCCTTGGAGAAGCACAAATCAGCTTTGTCGAGCGACATGAACTTTTCTGGGTGACGGATGAAACGCGGAAGCTCTGAGATGTCAAAGGAAGGTTCATTGAAGAATGTTATCTTGACAGAATGGAGTAGAGTGGCGTCAACGTGCGTCACGAGCACCTCCAAGTACACGGGTGAGATTGGGGGAGGGCGATGGACGAAGTCGCGGGGATGGAATCCGAGCCCGAGGGCTTTGAGCTGGGTCAGATAGGACAAGGAGATGGCCATCGTCTCGGGTGAGATGTGGCCCGAATCTGGAATATTTCTAATGTCAAGATGGACGAGGTCACTGGCAGACGAAAGTAGTGTCCGCATTCCCTAGAACAGGAAAGTGACTGTAGACACGGGACAGATCCACCCAAGAATGAATCGGGAAGGGCCGGTGCCATCTGAAGGGAGAGAACCGTCAACGCCAGATCTAGACATGGCCCTTCCATCGCTGCTGCCACTTTTCTTCGCTTGAAGTCGATACGATACAGGTCGTCCTTGCGCAGGCACCACGGGAGGTGTTCAATTGACACAACTAGTTATGGCGATGGGCAAGGCTGACCAAATAGCCAGCCGCGCCCTCACAGGCAACAAGCAACTATCACTCGCTCATCCCCAAGAGCACGCTTCTCATTCCGTCGATGAATCCAAATCAAATACATGTAGATGAAACCCATTATTGGAGTTGACGAGGCAAACGCGCGGTACCGACGACGGTGAGGGAGAAGTAGATTGTTCCAAGTTCGACAGGCGACGGCACGACCCCACCCAACGACAGCGCACGGGCTGAGCTCAAATGCACGTGAAACACCAGGAGAGAGCACCGGTTACGCGCCGCGATCTCTCGCACCTGCGAAAAGCCATAACTAAATCAGACTACCAGCTGCACCAGCATTCGACAAGAGAGAAACGAATGGGGAAACGCGACGCACAGAAATTGAAAAACGCACGTTGAAAATGTCATACGTCCGAAGGGACTACTTGCCAAGACGGGCAGACTACCCGCTCCCAACGACCTCACGCTGATAGCCCGCCAAGCACGCGAGAGTTAACAGCATCCCACACGTCCCAAGCATGCGGCCTAGCAATGTCAGGGACTGGAGGCGGGAGGCGACATGGACGTGCTTGAGCACCCCACTCGATACGGCCAGGTTGTACCCTATTGGCTGCTGGACCACTGGATCGCATTGCAGGAAAACAAAACAGCACAGGGGAATCATCAGCTTTTGGGATAGACAGGGGGAAAGATACGTATAGGGAGAGATGATAGGTACAGTCAACCACAAGAGAACCTGGATGTTGCGCGCCGAGCCAGCGTTGGCGATGCGTTCATGACCGGTGATCAGGTGGTGCCGAATGTGGCTTGCTCCTTGTTGTGCATGTTGCGGACATACTTCGCTTTCTGCCGATGCGGAAAACGGTGAGGTAGCAGCTTCGGGAGCAACTGAGAAATAGAACAGAGCGTTGGGAGTTGCGTAACTTTCAAGTTTCTTCCCATTCATTTAGAAAGAAGGGGGGGTACAGTATGGTTGGTCCTTGATAACCGAAAGGAAAAGAGGGGAGAACTGACGGGTTACTTGTCCGTGACGACAGGACATGGCCGCCGCCGCGTCGCGCGAAATAGGTGGCGGAGCGGAGAACGGAAAATGACTGGCGGGCTCTGAACCGTATCGCCGCTGTAACTCCGAACCTGTGGTTTAGTTGTCTGTCGTTTGTCCTCCCTCGTCGTTGTCCTACTATTTATGCTACCGCTCTAATGCCAAGGCTGATAAGTAAGATGGAGAGCAAACAATCTCACCCCTCATTCGCGACACTTCCAAGGCTTACACAGCGAGAAAAAAAAAACACTGTAATTTGCAGCACTTCCATTTCTTGTCCCCACCGCCCTCTTCGTACGTTCGGTCCTCTGCCAGTTCGCTAGTAGACTCTGCTAACAAAACATAGGTTCTCTTCCCGTCCCTTTCCTTATATCGTGAAATATATCGTAACAGCACGGAGCCTTGGGGTTTCTTAATGAATTTGTCTACAGGGTCTCACGACTTCGGTTAACCAGCCGATGGTTACACTACCGTCACAAATCTCTCGCAACTCTCCCTGACAGACACTGCCTTCATCCCGAGAGTCCACAATTGGTTGATAGCCAATTGGAGCCTCTTGATGGCGACGCACTTCGGAGCAACACTGCCAATCGAATATCGGTTCTGGAGATTGGCCCGATGGGCGCCGCAGGGGATGCGCTCCTCCCGCTTTTCCATCATCTGGATCGTCTTCGAATCCGGCACTCTCCCGGTCTACAGCGCCATGATCACCTTCCTGCTCGATTTCTCGTCGAAGAGCACGGGTGCTTGCTTAGCTGCGGCACTTGGCCAAATCAGCGTACGCACTCAGTCTCCTACGCGTTCTCCCTGATTGTGGCCGACATTGAACTACCTATTATGTGGGTAGTGTGCCCAACACTAATCATCGCGCGGGCTGGGTTTGAGAGGCTCGAGGAGATCCTCGACATTCACACCCGTCAAGAGGTCCACTAACAGATCCTATGATCCTCCTCGCGAAATCCTCGGGACATCTAATTTGGATCACAAGACAGAGATGGATTAGTGGTACAAGTCAAAGAGGCAACGGAGATTCGGTTTGATGATTATGTGCTGGTGGGTCCAGTGTGTCCTTATGATGTGTCCTCGACCTGACTGGTGCGCCCGCAGCCCGATGGTAGTATGTCGTTATTCAAAGAGTCAGAGTCGTAAAACGCATTACATTTCTCTTCCCTATGTCAATTCATCTACGTCTGTCGTTTTCATTTCGAGGACTAACAGGGAATTTGACACCATAGGTTCTGTAATGTGAGCTTCAGTATCCACCGTGGAAAACCCTCGCGTTTGGGGATATTGATGAGACCTCGTCGGTCCCCCAAGCATCACACCTCGTATCCTCCCCATTTGTCTCTTTGTCTACTCCTCGGGTCTGTCGTTCTCTCACTGTCGATCACCATCACCTGGTGCCTCGCCTCCCGTCCTCCAGTTCCCCTAGTTCCTATCGTCTATGTCCTCCTCGCACGTCAACAATGTCGTCATTCTTCACGCTGCTGCTTCACCTTTCGCTTCTATATGGCTCTCCCCATTGTTCCGAGAGCTGGCGCCAACCAATACGGTCTAACCTTACCTCCATGAGGTGCGTCTGCTTGAACTTGTCCGGGGTAGTTGCACTTCATATGTTCTGCTCCCTACTGTAATACCGTACTGTATGTTTAGTATTTGCATCACCTACGGGCATTATGCCCTTCGTGCGGTTTCCTTTTATTCCTCCCGTGTCCTTATCGCCCTTATAATATGTCGCAAATTTGTGCTGGGTGAAAAGTACCCTCCTTATATGCATGTGGGGCCTGTGATGTTACTTCTTGTACTACCAATAACGTAGGAGCACGACTGGAGCACGTCACAATAGGACAGGATCTCAATAAGGGCGGTGACTGTGAGTACAGCCACAGAACTTCCATTTCCTGTTAAACGACCACGCCTTGAAGGCGTTGTACCCCCGACTCTGCCCACTTCTCCCCTTCACGCCCATCATCCCTTCTGCCTATGTCCTCGACGGCGAACTCCTCTTCCACCTTTCAATCCATTCTTGATGCTGCGTTGTCCGAATATGCCAAACAAACGGGCATTGACCTCGCTACACATCCCTCTGTGCAAATCCTCCAAAATTGCAACGCCGCCGATGCGATCCTCGATCTCCTTGGAGACAAAGCAAAACAGTTCCAAGCATATCGCGATGGGAATCGCAAGTTGATCAACTGTCTTAAACCCGTAGTACAAGTCCTTCATGCGGTTTCCGGCATTCTTGGTGAAGCTGCTGCGATGGTGAGCCTATCACATCAACTCATCATATCTGATTGTATCCTTACTCTTCCCTTTCCAGGTGCCATTCCAACCGACGAAAGTGGTCCTTGTTGGTGTTGATGTGCTGCTCACTGTGCGCATAACCTTACTTGGGCCAAGTATACCCTTGTGACATCTCATATTCCAGGCCGCTATCGGAATCAGTGCAAGTTACGACGCTTTAGTTGATCTGCTTGAATGCATCGGGAATTTCCTCAACCGTTTAAGAATTTATACCGAGATCCCATTTCGCCCCTCAATGTCTGGCATAGTCACAAAAATCATGGTGGAGGTCTTGTCCGTGCTTTCCCTAGCAACTAAGCAGATAAAGCAGGGACGACTCAGTACGTTGTTTCATATCATTACATTTGCCTTGTTTGTGACCCTGCCCTAGAAAATTTGGCAAAGAAACTGTTGGGAGAGAGCGAGATTGAGGATGTTCTCCGTAGACTCGACCGTCTCACGCTCGATGAAGCTCGCATGACTGGAACCGAGACACTTCAAGTCGTACATGGCCTTGTGGACCACTTGAAGATCGTCATCGGCGGTACGCAGCTTTTACTCTGCCGGCTTCTGATAGCTCACAGGACTTTTCGGATAGACGGCACGACATCCATGCAAGACATATGGCAGGCTCTTGGTATGCTTGCCATATGATCAATTTTCATGAGACTAACTGTGGATACAAGTCACGATTCAAGAGACGACAAGCCAGACAAACAAGATGAAACGTGAGCTTCCACTCCTGCCAATTGTGGCATCATCAGGACTGATTGTGCCTCACAGGTCACCATTTACAAAAAGACATCCGGAGTTGGCTCTCCCCACCAGATCCGTCCAAGAACCACAATGTTGCTCATGGGGCCCAACACGATGGAACCGCCGAATGGTTCATTCAGGGCAGCTCATTCGAGAAGTGGATCACAACAGGATCATTGTTGTGGGTACATGGAAAGCGTATGTCTTTTCGATATCCCGGTCCATCGCTATTTTTGATATCTCCTGGCCAAACAAACTTGTAGCAGGATCCGGAAAGACTGTGCTTTGGTATGTGCCACCGCGAGTCCGTGAGTTTGCAGCACTTTTATGTTACCAACTAGCTCGACTATAATTCGACAAATCAAGATGAAATGCGATCGTGGACTAGCCCTGATGGGTTACTATTATTTCGATTTCAAGGATATTGCAAAGCAAAGCATCCGCGGCCTCCTCGCATCACTTCTTTCCCAGTTCTGTGCCACCTCCGATCCTTGCTATCAAATTCTTTCCGACCTATATTCGGAGAACCATGAAGGATCGCAGCAACCAGACAACGAAACACTCATTGAATCTCTGAAGAAAATTCTCAGATTGCCAGATGCACCGATGAGGTGTATCATTATGGACGCGATCGATGAATGTCCCAATACTTCTGGATTTCCGACACCACGTGAAGAAGTCCTCGATTTTTTGGAGGATCTTGTCAGTCTGGGCCTCCCGAATCTACGTATATGCGTCACAAGTCGACCGGAGATTGACATCCGGACCATTCTTGAGCCCCTCACATCGCTCCACATGTCCCTTCATGACCAAAGCGGACAAAAGCAAGATATCCTTGATTACATCAACAATATCGTTCACTCTGACCGCCGAATGCGAAGATGGAGGCCGGAGGACAAGCAAACAGTTATTGACACGCTCTCAGCAAAAGCAGATGGAATGTGAGCAATCACAATCCTGATGTTCCGGCACTCTCGCTTACTGTACGTGCAGGTTTCGGTGGGTGTATTGCCAACTAGAAACATTGCGTCGTTGCCTACCAAATGCTATTGGGCATGCTCTGGATAAGTTGCCTGAGTCGTTGGACGAAACATATGAACGGACATTACTCGGGATCGAGAAGGAGAAACGAGAATTTGCGCACAGGTTGTTCCAGTGCCTCACAGTTGCTGTTCGCCCACTTCGTGTCGATGAACTTGCCGAGGTTCTTGCGATTCGCTTTTGCCCTGGACAGGTCCCTCAGTACCATGTGGATTGGCAGTTAAACGATGCGCAAGAAGCCGTGCTATCGACATGTTCCAGTCTGATTTCCGTGGTGAATGTGGATGGATCGTCAGTGGTTCAGTTTTCGCATTTTTCGGTCAAAGAATTTTTGACATCGGACCGACTGGCCAAGTCGACAGAAGACTTTTCCCACTTCCATATTGTTCCCTACTCTGCACACACCATTCTTGCACAGGCATCCCTCAGCGTCCTCCTCCATCTTGGTGACCACACCGACAGAGATAACATGAAGAACTTTCCATTTGCGCAATACGCCGCACAGCACTGGGTGGACCACGGCCGGTTCGAGGATGTGTCGTCGAAGATCCAGGACGCAATGGCATGTCTGTTTGATGTGGACTCGCCATCGTTTGCGACATGGATTTGGATATATGACATTGACTATGTCTTCCGGCCACCCATGTTCGAGGATCATCCACCACAACCCGAGGCTGGCGCATTATATTATGCAACACTTTGTGGATTCAGGAACCTCGTTGAACATCTGATCGCCAAATATCCAGGGGACATCAACGCGAGAGGAGGCCGACATGGTTCGGCAGTGAATGCTGCACTCGCGAAGCGAAACATGGAGATTGCGCTTCTGCTCCTTGGTCAGGGTGCAGACGTTAATATCACAGACACAGATGGACGCACTCCATTGTACGTAGCGTCAGAAAATGGTTATCGTGACCATGTTGAGTTATTACTCCAACACAACACGGATGTCAACTTTCTGAACGGTCACCTCTCCAACACTGCATTGGGTAAGGCAGCAGAATTTGGAGAAGTCGAGATTGCACGGGCATTATTACACCACGGCGCATCCGTAGACCCTCAGGACAACGAAGGCTGGCCACCATTGTTTGCAGCGTCACGATATGGACACCTAGATGTCGTGCGGTTGTTGATCCAGAGCGGCGCAGGTGTGGACACCCCAGACAACGAACGCTGGACACCATTGAACGCAGCGTCGGGATATGGACACCTAGATGTCGTGCGGTTGTTGATCCAGAGCGGCGCAGCTGTGGACACCCCATCCAACGAAGGCTGGACACCATTGTTTGCAGCGTCGCGATATGGACACCTAGATGTCGTACGGTCGTTGATCCAGAGCGGGGCAGCTGTAGACACCCCAGACAACGATGGCTGGACACCATTGTTTGCAGCGTCGCGATATGGACACCTAGATGTCGTGCGGTTGTTGATCCAGAGCGGCGCAGCCATGGACACCCCAGACAACGAAGGCTGGACACCATTGAACGCAGCGTCGGGATATGGACACCTAGATGTCGTGCGGTTGTTGATCCAGAGCGGCGCAGCTGTGGACACCCCATCCAACGAAGGCTGGACACCATTGTTTTCAGCGTCGCGATATGGACACCTAGATGTCGTGCGGTTGTTGATCCAGAGCGGCGCAGCTGTGGACACCCCAGACAACGAAGGCTGGACACCATTGATAGCAGCGTCGGGATATGGACACCTAGATGTCGTACGGTTGTTGATCCAGAGCGGCGCACCTGTGGACACCCCAGACAACGAAGGCTGGACACCATTGATAGCAGCGTCGGGATATGGACACCTAGATGTCGTGCGGCTGTTGATCCAGAGCGGCGCAGCTGTGGACACCCCAGACAACGAAGGCTGGACACCATTGATTGTAGCATCCAGTCATGGTCATCTCCGTATTGCACAAGTCCTGATCCACCACGGTGCCGCCATAAATGCCCAGTGCACTGGCCTCTCTACTCCTTTACACCATGCATCATCTGAGGGTCATCTCAGCGTCGTGGAGCTACTGATAGAGCACCACGCAGATGTGTACAAGTGGAACAACCACCAGCAGACACCCTTGCACCAGGCCACTTCCGAGGGGCGACTTGATATCGCACGTTTGCTTCTCAAATCCGGATCAAGCCCCGACTGTCAAGATGATAATGGCTCGGTTCCGTTGCACACAGCAGCGCGTAATGGTCTTTTCGACTTGGTAAAACTGTTGGTCGAGTCCGGAGCGGATGTTAACTTGCGAAATGGTAAAAACCAGGTTCCCTTGGATGTAGCACTTGCAAGCAGGAATCGTGAAGTCACGAGGTACCTGGCGAACCACATGGGTGTCATAGATCCTTGTGATGGCATGGACAACAACCCGTTAGACAAGACCCCAGATGACCCTGTTCCTGACGCTACTCTGACATCGGTCGGCCTTGCCAAGAACAGCCATTCCCATGGAAGACCCAGCCCGAGTTCGCTGCATGATGCATGTGGGAAGGGGAATGCTGAGGATGTCCGGTCATTACTTGATCAGGGCGCCGATGTCAATGGACGGGACGCAAACTACGACACTCCATTGTTGGTGGCATCGCGCAACGGAAAGTTGGAGGTGGTGAAATTATTGATGAAGTACGGTACAGACGTGAATTGCCGAACGAAGATTGGCTGGACGCCGTTAATGTTTGCATCCCGAGATGGATATCGCGACATTGTGGAGTTGTTACTTGACCACGGCGCTGATGTCAACGCAAAAAAAGAGGACCTTTGGACTGCATTGCACCTTGCGACGAACGGACATCTTGAGATCGTAAAAGTTCTTCTCAATGCAGGTGCGGATAGTCATGCACGGAACATCGACGGTCGTACTCCATCTGGAGTAGCGTCAAGAGGAGGAGAGGGAGATATTGTACAGTTACTGTCGGGTGTGAAAGTATAATCGCCAGTGGTATGGATCTTTTTCGTCACCTCCCCTCCCCCCGCCTTGATATTAACGCCATCTATCTCTACATAGTGACTTCCCGGCAGGTCAAACCAATATGACTGAAATCAAAGACGCGAACAGATCGGTCCCTGGGCCTGCAGTGAACCTGGATGGTCGTGCGGCGCTGATTGACAATGGTCAATGCGTTTGACTGTTATATGGCTCATGCCATGCAGAAGGGTGTAGGTGGTGGAAAGAAGCGTGGCAGGTTAGTGGCTCTTGCAGTGCAGTAACATCGAAACAATGTAGGTTCACATTAATACGGAATGCTGCTGAATGGTTGTTAGAAGGTCTAAGCGTCCAAGGGGTGTACAATCTGATGGTGGCACGGTTTTCATTTAGTCACACATATAGTTCATGACCATTTCCCAAAGCAATTCATAATTTCCAGAGTGATGAAAATAGATGAAGAATGAGAAATGATGCATAATGACGCCTCGTCAGGTGGATTCGTGCCCAGACTGAAAGGTTATGCACAGAGCTGGAAATTACGAATAATTTTGGTCCAATATCGTGTAGATCTGATTAGAGTTTGAGAAAGGGAGGTTTCATCATACACAGAAACTTAGGTTGTCTTGACCTGCGATGATGCCACCGCGATGTCAGCAGATCAATGGAGCGTGACGGGACTCATGAGTAGAGAACAACAGTCGTTGCAGTGCGGGTATCGCTAAACAGGGACACCATTATTCCCTCGACGCACCAATCACAAGGACAATGAGCACAGCATGGAAGTCTCGTGGGATTAACCAATACCACTTGAGCGCCAGATATACCATATGGAATACTATGAGGGAAGACGCATGCGGACAGCGTGATGCGGTACAGCAAACTTTGTAGTGTGAGCAATTTGGCAGAATATTTTCGGCTCTATGCCACCATGACAGAAACATGGTTGAACTGATTTAGCTCTTAACAACTGAATGGCCTGATGGGGTGGCCCGGTGACAGAGGTCAAATATGATCTCGGATACAGAAGAGCGCGCTTAGCGTGTTGGCGATGATTATCAACCTTGATGGGACCAAGTCGCAGTGGCGGCGTATTGCAACAGATCTGGTGGCATACTCGTTCTGAACTCGCCAGAACAGCTCGGAGTATGACAGCACATGTGCCCAGCTCTACTCTACGTTATACCCGCCGAGCGACCTACGTCCCACAACCTTTCCACCTTGCCACAATCCATAACACGATCAGACCAAGCTCGAATAGACAGAGAGGAAAAACCGGCGTAAAGAAAATGAAACGCACTCTCAAACGCTTCGAGAGCGAACACGTCATGACGGGCATAGCCCCTGCTCCGCACGATCTTGTGCTAATAGACGAGCAAGCGTGCGGGCGCCCACAGTGTCCCGTGTATCAATAACATGGCGCCGAGCGACGTCAACGGCTAGAGACGCTCAGCAGGGCGACATGCTGGAGTACTACGGGCGTCATGGCGAGATTGTTCTCGATCCGTTGTTGGCATGCAATATACATGTCACACAAGGCAAATTCGGACCAGAACAAGGCAGAGAGTCAGTTTGGCGGGTTCAGAACAATGGATGGGGGAGGAAGGGAACGGACAGCCAATAAGGCCAGTGAGTCACGCACCATGTGGGCCCACTGCGCTGCGCGCGCATTCGCCGGCGCGTACGGCTGTAGCTGAGTCTGCGCCAAGCACATCCCCGGCCTTTTTCTGTGCAGCCTCTGATGACGACGATGTTTAAGCGAACCGGCAGGGCGCCTTCGCGTGGAATCGACTCGGAGCTGGCAATGTTGTGGATTACGTACCTCTTTTTGTAGGTTTCTTGTAGAGCAGATGGTTTCTACAAGTTAGATCCTTTTGAAGGAAGTCGGTAGGTTGGTGAGTGACGGGGTCGCGGCTGTCGTCTCTATCAGTTAAAAGTCCCGGAGCTCAGTGGAGGCAAACGAATGCGGCGGAAACGGTGTCCGGCGTCCCGGCCCGCGGTATTCCTGTGGTTTTGTCTCCCGTTATCGTTGTCGTTATCAAGACACTTGAGTGGTGAGAGTGTCTCCGCAATCGCGACCCCACCATTACCAAAGTAAGAAAAGGGATACAACAGGTGATTGTAATCCGCAGCCTTTTGTCTCTTTTGCCATTATCGCCTACATAATCTTTTCAAACGGGTGACTATCTAATCGATGAGTCTGGATCGAACCCGGCGTGCTCATGAGTCATGACTGCACGAATCGCACTGTATAGTGAGGACAAGGTGCAAGTATTTCGCATTGTGTGCGGTCCGGAGAGCAAGACACACGATGTGGTCAAGTGCACTGGTCGAGGGCGCGATTGAGACTAGGTGCGCATACATTCCTGTTCTTCCTGTACCTCTAAAGACGTCACGTATCGATATACGTTTGGTGCCTCGTGTCTCTCCAGCCATACGCAAGGCGACAATAGTGTGACTTGACTGCAACCCTTCTTCAACCACCGTTCTTCGCGTCTCCCATGTCGATCTGTTCATCAATATCTGCCAATACACTGAGGAACATTACTCACTGTAAGGGGGTTTCTCGTCCTCTTAACACACACACTTCCCCGCCACCAACCCAACAATCAAACTCAAAGACGCGGCCCTTGCACTGGATATTTGGCCCGCACATGTTAGATCCGGCCTGATTGGCACTGCACCTTGCGGTGCACAGGCTGGTGCGGTCCACCCACCTCTGTGCCGTGTTTGTGACTCTAGAGCAGCTGCGATGGGCGCGAATCGGGACCGCAGCATCCGGCGTTGACAATACAGTGGCGGGACATAAACATGCGCTCTGGCGCGACGGACCTGGGAAGCGGTTTGTCAGGGTCGAAGTAGCACGCAAGGGAGATGGAGATGCTGCAGTGGTACGGATAGCTGACCGATTGTGTGACCTTCTCTGTGTCAAAAAAGACTTATTTGTATGTCTTTCTGATGGTTCACATACATACACCCTCATCAAATGGATTTACGACGTGTTAGTTGGTGCCACCTTACAGTACCCCAGTCAGCTGGACCAGCAATTTGAGAATTTTGTGTGGGACGAATACAGGACGCTGGTTGAGGTGGATAATCAGATCTTCAGCGCTTCAGAACGTCTGTGGACATACAGGGAGGCTGTGGTGCGGCTACCGCGGGATGAGGGACGGCTGGATTTTTGGGAGCAACACTTTGACAGAAACGGTGCCAAGGAAGTACACGCATGGGAGGATGACAAGGCGGGTCACCCGCGACGGATGATCGATGATCGATGAACTACGGAAGCTCTGAGATGCCAAGTACACGGGTGAGATTGGGGGAGGGCGATGTACGGAGTTACCACAGTGGAATCCGAGCCTGAGGGCTTTGAGCTGGGTCAGAGAAGGTAGGGACATGTAGCCCGAATATGGAATATTCCAAAGGTCAAGATGGATGAGGTCACTAGCAGACGAAAGTAGTGGCCATATTACCTGGAATGGGATGGATACCATGGGGCAGATCCACCAAGGAGTGTATCAGGAAAGACTGGCACCATCTGAAGGGACAGATCCGTCAACGGCTTCCATCACTGCTGCAATTTTTCCCAAAAGCGAAGTTTGGAATCCGCTTTAGGTCGATACGACACATGTGGTCTTTGTGCTCGAGGGCTGCCATGATGCTGTCCGCAAGCAGCACGAGAGATGTTGAGTCGACACAAGTAGTCATGGCGATAGAGACGGCCGACCAAATAGCCAGCCTTGCCCTCACAGGCAACAGGCAGCTATCACTTGCTTGTCCTCAAGAGCACGCTTCTCATTCTGTTGATGAATCCAAACAAATGACTGGAACTTGTTATTAGAGTTGACAAGACAAACGCGCGTTGTCGGCGATGGCGGAGAGCAGATTGTTCCAAAACTCGCCAGGCAACGGCACCACCCAACAACACGCTAAGCTCCAATGCACGTTAAACCCCAGGTTACGTGCCGCGATCTCTCAAACATGCCCAAAGACAGAACTGAATCAAACTACCAGCTGCACCAGCGTTCGACAAGAGAGAAATGAATAGAGAAACATGATGCACAGAAAATGAAACGCATGTTGAAAATGCCATACACCCGAAGGCGCAAGATTCGATGAAATCCCTTGCGTCCCAAGCATGCGGCCTTGCAGGCTGCAGGTGCTCGGCAACATAGGTGTGCTTGGGCACCCCACTCGATACGGCCAAGTTGTACCCTATCGGTTGCCGGATCGCTGGAAAGATGGTACAAGGAAATCATCAGCTTGTGGGATAGAAAGGGAGAAAGATAAGATACGCATAGAGAGAGATGACACGCACGGTCAATCACAAAAGAACCTGGGTGTTGCACGCCAAGCCAGCATTGGCGACGCGTTCGTGACCGGTGACCAGGTGGTGCTGGATGTGGCCTACTTCTCGTTGTGCATGCTGTGGACATACCTCACTTTCTGCTGGTGTGAAAAATGGTGAGGAGGTAGCACCGTCAGGAGCAGCTGAGAAATAGAACAGCGCGTTGTGACTTGTGAGTTGCATAACTTTCAAGTTTCTTCCTATTCATTTGGAAAGAGGGGGGGGGGGGGTGGTTGGTCGTTGATAACCAAGAACTGATGTGTCGGTTGTCTGTGACAGGTCAAGGCAGTCGTCAACGTCGAATCACTGGCGGGCCGTGAGCCATATCGCCACTGTAACACTGAACCTG
>Ga0307510_10000461_pt1 | contig 39526 bp, 44 predicted proteins | sample 12_EM_MG_FD_207224 | JGI IMG/M metagenome (GOLD analysis project Ga0307510, IMG submission 207224) | Populus trichocarpa ectomycorrhiza microbial communities from riparian zone in the Pacific Northwest, United States - 12_EM | ecosystem: Host-associated > Plants > Roots > Unclassified | place...
AGAATCCCCCTCTGATGAAGCTAAAAGGAATAAGAGACACAGAACCAGTAAGAGCCTCCCCTAACAATACCATCCCAACCTAATTCCCCACCCTAGAAACACAGCATGATGAAGACACAGAGTCCCTTGTCAATGAATACGGTGCTACCCCTCTCATGCAAGGCAAACCCCACACCTCAGCCCGCAATGCCAACAAAACAATGGGCCCCTCCATCCTGCCAATGCCAGTAATAGCTGGGGAACTCTCCCCCTCCCCACCTGTCTCACCGTCCCCAGCACCAACCATGAAAACCAGGTTGAGCACATCCAAAGTAAACTGAATGTTGGACATGCACAGGAACACCTCCCCCAATCCCACTCCCCCCCTGGACCAGAACCACACACACTGCCCCCAACTAGTGTTGCGGCAGCTCATGTAGCCAGGCTGAGCTGGGAGCCAAGCCACCTGAGCTGGCCCAGTTTTTTTTCAAGCTGAGCCAAGCTGCGGGTTTGGATCCACCAAGCTGAGCCGAGCTGAGCCAGTAAAAAAGCCAGCTTTCTCCAGCTAGATTACAGCTCAGCTCAAGTAGCGACTCAGCTGCTGTTTCTGCAACACATTGTTGCTCCCATACACAAGGCGTCCCGCCACAACTTGTTGTCCCCCCAGCACCCCCAGCGCCCTCATCCATCCAATGCTTGTGCCGCAAATTGGTCACCCTTCCCTTCCAACCATCCATTCAACCTATCCCCTGGGATCCTATGTCTTCCACAATCCGATGGTCTGTCTAATCCGGTCCTCCCTCAATGCACCAACTGCATGTTGCCATCTCCAGCGCCAGTCTCTTGCCTTCTCATCCCATCTCCAGAGACCATAGGTCGTTCGGGTCCTCACTCTGCATGTATGTGCTCATTCCCATTTTCTTTCACACAGTCAACCAGTACTTTATGCCTTCGCGTTTATCCGCACCTTTCTCAACATCCTCATCAAATACTTTGGTGAAGTCACGATGCCTACACCCAGTCATAACTTTGACATTGTTCATCAACTCCTTGAGGAGATTCTTGATGTGGGCGGGTACCTCTCCAGACGCACTACAAGATGTGGTTCTCCCTCCCTCTCCCACTACCAAAATCCTTTCTGTTTCCACCATTTCCAGGCTCTCAGGGCCAACTACAGACAATCTGAGCGCATTCTCAAGCCCCATCCCATGGCAGAAAGTAGGTATTCAGCATAATAACAAAGAAATGTATTTCGATATCATCCAGACACTAGATGCGGTGGTAAACAAGTGAGTGCATCATCAGCCTTTGAGGAGTGGAGTTATTATTCCCCTCTGCAAATAAGCCAGGCGCAGTGCCAGCACTCACCATTGCTGCGGCCGCACATCTCCAAGTGCAAGTATTGTTCACGTTACGCATTACCATGCCACCTTTTGTGTCCATTACTGTAAATTGTTCATAAAGTATGTCATATGCAAAAAAACACGACCTTGGCCGCATCGTCACCACTAGTGTTCTGGGCTCGTTCATAGGCGCACTGGCAGGGGGAGGTTCTAATGCGGGACTGCACAAGCATGGGCATGTCCATGAGCAGCCCACGCTCATGCTCCTCGCCCTCAACCTTGCTCTCTTCTAGTACAACGATGGGCTCAGGTGGTGCAGGTCGAGTCGTCTTGGCGGCTGACATGTCAAGAAGGGTACAGTAACTCATCAAGCAACTCCAAACCTACCTATAGGCACCAGTTCCGAAATTTTTGCGCCCGCACCCCCAGTTTATCTCATCGCCATCAGAGCTAGTTACCTTTCCAAGTTTACGCACACTTCAGGGCCCAGAGTGAAAACTTCGTTTGCAATACATCAAACTACAATAAGATTGATCTCTAACTGTAGCACAGAACCACCCCCCCCCCTGCGAGGACCTGAAACACAACAAGAAGGGGAAGAAATTTAGCCTAGGATAACTGAGGGGATGATATGCCTGCGCGAGTTGACGAGCGAAGACTGGATGAGTTGATGTATAGTCAGAATCGGTTACGCATTATTCAAGACCTACTTACACCTGACGACCGACAACAGGTGTGCGCTCTGCACCCACAGGGACATGAACAGAGGGAGGCACATTGACAGGTGGATTGGTCTCAATTTCCAAGCACCACATGAGGACCGAATGAAGGAGTTGGTAATCCGGCTTCTTGTCAAAGTCAAGCTGTCAGGCATAGAGGAGGAAGTCACAGAAGTGATCGGGTAAGCCTTGGCACAGCTCATTGAAGGGAGTTCCTAATTTCTTCACAAGGACTGCCTTGGGGTTGTGACAGTCGGACCAAGGTAATTCCCCACGTGCTGAATAAATGATAGTATAGGTGAAGGACTCCAGGTCGTCGCGACAAGATTGGGTAGCTCCTTTCTGACCCATGATGGAAGAGAACGCAAGAGTACCGACAGCCTTGTCATGTGGGTTGTACGAGGTGTGTTGATAGGTCGCAGGATTGTGGTATTGCTGAGCCAGACTGAAGTCGATGAGGAAGGAGACAGGAGAAAGGCTATCAACTGAGATCATGATGTTTACTGGCTTGATATCTTGATGAATGTAGTGTCGATTATGGAGAGACTCGATCACTGCAAGCTGGGATGTAAGAGCATTCAGAAAGATCCATTTATGCATAGAACAAATGCACCATCTGTGAGGTGTACAAGAATGTCTTCTTGCAGTCAAATCGCCGCACCTTGATCTGATCGCCAAGTGAGGTCCCAAGATACTCCAGGACAATGATCTCACGTAGACCTTCTTTGCCATACCAGAGTACTTCAGGGATGCCTGCACTCCCAGAGATAGTTGTGTACATATTGTATTCATGACTGAGCTTTGAAGACAAGTTCTCTGAATGCCCTACTTTCAGAGCGACATCAGTTCCAGTCCTAATGTCTTTTCCCAGAAAGACACTCCCTAGAGAACTGACTCAGAAAGATGAAGCGAACTTGATTCAAGTGAGGCTCACCAGATCCACCAGTACCAAGCATTTTTCCTACTCTGTATCGGCCACCAACATGTATGAAGTCTAGATGATGGGGAGTAGGTTGTTTCTTGGAGGCTTGTAGAGATCTGTGAATGGGCATGCTGGTCTTCAAGAGCAAAGAGGAAGAACAGCCTGGTTGGCTCAGCTCAACAAACAACTTACACTCCGATGTTGATTTTACATCACCTCAGGTACATTTGGGAAACACTTGGGAATTTTTTATGGCGTAAGATACCAGCCCAAATATCTCTACATTGAAAACCCACACTACATGCAAGAAAAATGTGCTGTTTGGGAACATTTTCAAAATTCAAACACGCAAAGAGGTTTTTTGGTTTGTGATAATGCTGGCCAACTTGAAATCCCCAATTTCAAAGACCAATGCAGAGGTTGGGATGTCAAAATATAATCACCTCCAAAATTGAGATCACGCATGGGGCAGGATACAATCTGATGTAAAAGTTCACGAACACCAAACACATTTGTTAAGGCCTATTGAACCTTAAGGCGCGACGTGCGCAAGGTGAAATATGCAGCAGTGACGAGGTTACAAGGGTCGTAATTCCCTTTAGTAACTGAAGTGGTTCTGGGATGTAATAAAGGCAAGAAGGTCGCTAAGACCAATGTCTGGGTGAAGATAAAGAGGAAGGGGAAGTATCTTCAAGGATTTGAAGATAACTTCAAAGAAAGATAAAAGGGAAATGTTGGTTCAAGCAACAAGGACTGAGAACGCAATAGATTGCAAACTAAGTCAGGCTTAAGGCCCAACTCTAGGATATAAGTCCAGCTTATATACAATAGGGCAGCTACCTGACTAAGCATACAGATAAGGAGAACAATAGAGTCACAGACAATAAGCGTCACAGAACAATGGGGTCACGAACAATGGTAGTCACAGACTACCATAAGGGGAGAACAATAGGAAACATACAAATGGAGGGAACAATGGAGTTCCCGACGAAGTGGCTCTGATGTACAGGTAAGCGGTCATGTGAGAAGTGGTCAGGTGATCATATAAGTACATATCAGACAAGAAAGAAAAGAAAAATGTGGGCCAAGTGCCCAGGAGCATAACAACATTCTTATATACAGCTCGAAGCTGGTGGTAGACTGGCAGACATCACTGATTATTGAAAAAGAAATTAAAACTGACATTCGCTCTCAAGTATTTACTCAAGTCCTTCAAAATATTGTCTATCCCAGCATTGGAATCACCCTCAAAGAGAGCGCCAAGGAGATCGCAATCTGGTACTGACTCCCCACTCATGGCCACCTCTGGTGTTGCCCAACCATTGATAAAGTCGAGACGCTGTTTCTTGAGCGTGAATTTGAGTAGCTGGAGGGCCTCCATGAGCACAGGGCTTATCTGGTTTCATTTCGCAGTGTCTGTCTCCTTTGCTGATGAGAAAACCCATTCGCAAGGAACGGATGTGGCTTGTATCAGGAGATAGTCCATTGCAATTGAAAATAATGTAGGGAACTCAGTCTTATTGGCCTATTGGGGTGTGAGTCGTTGCGCCATCCAAGTTCCAACAACATGAGCCTCACCTCCCAAAATTTCAAGATGTTGGTTTTAGACGAAGAGAGACCACCCGATACATACTTCTGGTATTCCACTTTGACTGTGACCTCTTGAACCAAAGAGTTACATTCGTAAGTGGGGCATTTGACCTTGAATCGCGTTGGAGGAGCTCGACCTCCAGGGTGTGGAACAGGGTGGACAGGGGAGTTGGGGACTTCAATGACAGGCATGGCCAAACCCCAAGGACGGTACTGGCGCATCTGCACAGGATATGTCTGTGATACATGATAAGCTGATAGATGTACTTACAAGTTTCAAAATGATACGCTTCGACTCCCAGATATATGTGGGTTCCCATTCCTTCTCAATCCAAGAGAAGCAGATAGCAGGATTGAGGACTGTAGGTCTAAGTTGGTAGTCTGAGAGGTGACATATCGATATAGAACTTACACATCGTGACGACATATGCATCTGTCTCGTCCATTTGGATGTAATATTTCTTGGCCCAATCCAGGCCAATATCTGTCCAGAACTTGAGGATGCTATGTTCAGCTCCAAGTATTTCCCAGTCCGTCATGAACATCTCAAAGCTGGAGTGTTACGATCCTGGGCCCTACCACCAATTTTCTGCTATTTTCCACCATTTATTTTGCGCTCTCGGTCACTTGTCCCTCACTCGTTCCCTCACGCGCCGCTCGGACCGTCACCAAATCACCTGACAAGTCACCTGATGGATCACCTGACTATTCCGCAGTCAACTATCACATGCCATCACTCCGCAGTCCGCAGCATCATGACGTGTCCTCATTTATCCCTTTCTGGATTGCCAGCTCATGATGCGCCACTCCGCAGTCGCCAGCTCATGATGGAGCTATACTTAGAACTGCCACGTCATGATCTACCTTAGTAAATATTTCCATATTTCTCTGTGACTCCTGTGACCCGTTACTTCTCAAATGTATATAAGCACCCGTACTTTTAGCAGTTAGGCCCTAAGCCTAACTTGGTTTTCAATCCAAGACTTGTAGCTTCCACCCAGAACTCCCAGAGTCAGAACAGCCTACCTTTGGTTAATCCATTCGACCGCGTTGTGCTTCATAATTGTGAAGTACTCAAAGTCATAGGCTCATCCCTCGTCGCTTCAAAGTGCCATTGAAGCTCTACCTCTACTATCTACCTCAGGAAGTCGCCCTTATCATCGGGGACTTTTACTCTTATACTGCGTAGCCAATCGGTACCGAGCTACTCATGTGATCTATTGCCTCAGGAGGAAATCCCACTGAGCAATCCCAGTCGTCGCCAAACCAACCCACGCACGTCGCGTCTTTAAGGCCCTTGGACCTTAACATGGAGATAGCACACAACAAGACAGGTGTTGATTCAGACGACATGCTCTGCTGAAAGGTGTGAGGAACCTGTTGTTTCAATGAGCGCATGTCTAGGAACCTGGGGTAAAGGAACAAACACACAGACAGGACCACTTCCAAACCCTCCAGGATATCCCAATCTAGGTCCGACAACTTGCAATGCAAAGTGTCCGATAAATTGGTGTTAAAGTACAGGTCGACAGCCTACGTCAAATAGTCGTTAATATTCACCAGTCCCATCGCAAACACCAAGACGAACTTACCAGTCAGAGTACTCTTAGACGCATCAGCATCATATAGACTGAATCCCACCGTGTTTTCACATCTCTCAGAAGTTGGAGCTCCAGGACATTGCCCGCAATGCATTTACCATCTTTGTCCTTTGTGTTGAACCAACCATGCTCATTGCCATTTTGGATCAACTTCAGAAAGGCTATCCTGTGTTTGTCAGAAGAGTGTAAGAGACAAATTACTCTTCAAGCATGCCTGAGTGGGTCGCATTTGATGCCCTTGGCCTATGCCTGGAGCCCAGAGCTGTCTCGGTGACTGTAGCAATGAGGAAGATCCAACTTGAAGTCTTGATAATTGTCATCTGAATGACTTGATTCATTGTCGGAGTCCAGGTCACCATAAGTTGCATAGTTGGGGTCAAGAGGAATGTTGAGCTGAGCAAGATATGATGTAGGGGTCGAAGTGAAGGAAGAAACGACATGGGAAGAGCAGATATTGATAATGTGGGTGTAACACCAGACACGATTCTTCGTATGGTCAAAACTGACCACCTCGGTTATCCTGCGTTTGGCCAACAGGTCCTCCAACAGGTCCTGAAGCTCTTCCATGGCCACTGTGTTATTCAATGCATTGTCAAGAGTGAAGTGGCCAATCTAAGACTGGAGATTAACATCAGAGCACATAGATTTTAAAAGGAATACCTTAGCTGTAACACCAGCCCAATCAAGCAGAAAGAGGATTGTCCTTGCGATGTTGTGACCTGTGTGCCTCTTCTTGAGGTGATTGAACCCAATAAGTGCAGCCTTTAGTGAAAGGCATCCGGTCGTCCTGTCAGAGTGGATCCAGTGCACAGTCAGCCCTAAAAATGCCGCCATATTCCCATTTGACCAAACATCCACTGTGAAACTGATCCACCCGCAGAATTCCTATCGATCAAGTTAGAGGGAAGGCAGAGGGCAGAATGTGCAAACCCACAGAAAGCTCCACTTTCAACTCTTCGAACAACCTCTTCCAACGATGAATGATGGCTTCTCTCACCCTATCATGGCAAGGGATGTCTGTGTCAGCAAGGGTGTTGCAGAGGACCATACACACATGGTGGAATTCAGGGCATTCAACAACACAAATCGACTAAAGACATGTGAGTGCAAGGAAGAATGCAAGATTTTAGGACTCACCTGATCATCTGTAACGATAAAAGAAACAAGGCTTTCTAAGAATGCCACTGCAGAGAACTGTGGAACTGCCCAGTCGCGTACACATACATTGCCAGCATTTTTGTGGGAGCGCACGTCATTCGTGTGAGTCGATAGGCTGTAAGGCCAGTTATTGTCCGCGACCATCTGGTCGTACACTGCAGCGTGGTGCTTGTACAGGTGGTTTTGGAGGTTGTTGTTTGCGGTGCTGCTTGAATAGATATAATTGGCCATGCCCCTAGGGATCTTGGCTTTATCAGTGCCATATTCCTTCCTGCTAGTTTGTTAGACGATGAAGTTGTGATTAGGCCCACACTTACATGCATGGCTTGCAGACTTTCTGGCGCTGTGTGCTGTCCATAGTCCCAGGGGCAGCAATGGTCACAAAGAAGTGCTGTATATTGAGCGCCACATGAGAGGCAACACAGAAGGAATCACCACTCTGAGATTCCAGCTCTTGTGAGTCCTGTGGGGCATCAGAGCCAGGTGTGTCGGATATATAGTTGTCTATGTCTTGGAGACTGAATTCTTCACCACTGGTGATTGGCTCAAGATTGCATGTGGCCGGTACAGTAGCCTAATTTGACTGGTAAGACACAAGGCAGGTATAGAATAAGGGAACTCACTTTTGATCAGGTCCGAGATGAAGGCATGGGTGGGGAGGGGGGGATAACTTGAGAAAAAGAGGAAGAACTGCTGCACTTCTATGACCAAAGACACCAACCAAGCCAATTTGAAGGGGTGCAGTATAATGGCGGTTGTGATTCGCTCGACAGCTGGGTAAGGACAAGTGGCTTTGAGGAATCGAAGGGCAGTGCGTAGCTGAGATCGATCGGATCAGAGATGAAAAGCGAGAAAGGGGGAGCGTGGCCTATGGTTGTCTCACGCAAGCACATGACAAGAAAGAATGGGGAAAGTGGGCCCCAACTGCTTGGGGTATTTATGTACTGGGTCCAGGTCCATAGAAACAATGTAGGCTACAAGTGGTGGTGAGCAAGAGGGAAAAAAGAGAAACAAACAAACAGAGTCAGAGTCCTGCCAGCAACAACACCGCTCGGCCTTGTATACAAAAGGTTCAGCGATCATATTGAAAGCAGGGAATGTATAGTTTTTCCAAGGTGCAACAGTGGGTGCAAAGTCGAAGAGGGTGGCAAGGTTTGGAGTCTGATGGGTAAAGCAAATGGGGAAGGGCTGTAAACCAAGTGGTAGATCTAAGACCAAAGGAATAAGGGAAAGTGTACGAAGATGGGCCAAATACTCCTATAAACAGTAATGACCATGTCCTGCCAGGGCGTGGGCCTGAGCGGGGGGTCCAACTCATGCAGGGTCAAGCTCAACAAGCTGGCGTAGGCCAATAAAAGTCGAAAGAGGCGCACATTTGTGGGTTGGGTGATTTGTGAAACAATGGTAGCAAATCTTGAGGCGAAAGGAGCGGGGACTTGAAGGTGATGACATGGAGAGGAACAAGGGGGGAAGAAGGCATGGATGAGGCGGCATTGCGATGCATGTGAGATGTTCTCACAAGATGAGAGGGCATGAGTGACTCAACCACGTTTGCGTGACTTGTTTTCTAGGGCCAGAGCCTATGCCATCGTTACAGTAGATTGATCATTGATTATGTCCATGCCTCATGTCCAATGGGTGAGAAGTCAGAAGTGGGCAACATGTGGGGCTTAACTAGTCTTACAATAGACTGGACCTTGAATGGAAGACAATATGATGAGAAACGATAGGAGTGATGGTAGACGAACATGGAGAGAACTCAGAGAAGTGGGCAAGACGCGCACATCAGTCAGACAAGACAAGTAGGCAAGTGCACTGTGCAGGCACGTATAGCATTGATTACAGATTCAAACTCAATTTCACATACACATAATACGACTTGAGACAACAAAGGGGCTACAGGATACGGACATACTCAATGTGAAAGGCGACACAAAGGGGGACACAGGACGTAAGGTCCCAACCCAGCAGGGGTCTGCACTGCAGGACCAGTACCTAAGCAGGTCCCGACCGCTTCGCCGATGGCAGTGAAACGTAGACACCATCCTCCTCAGCAATATCCCTTGATTGCTTGGAACTTGACAGCATGCTGGTCTGCACGTCATTGGACACCACCATTAGTTGAACTTCAGCACAGTCATGTTTGGGCCACTCCACTTGGTTGAGAGCCCTCCAGAACGTGCGGAGTACAAGTTCATGGTCTGTCAGGGCGTCCATCAGCTTGTCGTAAGTCTCGACGTGGGACTTTACGCCCACATCGACTTTTGACTTGGCCACAGTTACGTCTGCGTTGATGCTTGACTTGGCCACGGTTACGTCCACATCGACGCTTGACTCGGCCATGGTTACATCTGTGTCGACGCTTGACTTGGCCACAGTTACGTCCACATCAACACTTGACTCAGCCACGGTTACTTCCGCGTCAATGCTTGACTCGGCCATGGTTATGTCCGCGTTGATGCTTGACTCAGCCACAGTTACGTCCATGTCGATGCTTAACTTGTTCCCTGAGTCCATTTCCGGGTCCATGGCAAGTATATTAGTGCTGTCATACTCCAAGGGAGATGATGGCCATGGCATGTGACGGATAGCAAGAGTACTCTTCAGACCTCAGAGAAATGATGTGAAAGTATGGTTGTTGGTAATATTGAACTTGGCTAACAAAGCCTCATCTTGCAGGAAGAAGAGCTTGTTTCCGCCTCCTGTGCCTGCAAAAACCCTGGGACTCATTGTGTCCCTCATAAAACTTGAGTGAGTTCCAACGTCCCAGCTGGCTGGGGTGTATGTACAGGCCATCCACAACAGGACCCAAAATGCAGATTCAACGTCATGAATGAAGGTATGGATGATGTCGGGCGAGGCAACAATATCTGCTGCCATGAATTGCCAAGTACCCTAATGGGAATATATGTCAGGTATCAGAGGCACTTCATAAAATTTACTTACAGTGCGCCTATGCTGACATGTGGAAGTGTGCTTGTCCTCTGGTTTGACTGCCTTGGAGAGGCCCCAATCAATGAGAATACTGCCTGTATTGTTTGGTCCACCCTTGTCGACAATTATGATGTTCCCAGGGCTGATATCGTGATGAAGAATGCCAGCCTTATAGGCAGCTTGATGGGCTGAAATGTGGGTCAGGCTATGCTGCCAAATGGATTGCAAACAGGAAACTCACCACATAAAGCATTGTATACTGCATTTACCAATTCCCAGCTATGGTTGAAGGTCTCAAGTGGTCGACTGATGGTGTCCAGCACTAAGCGGTAATGACAATGAGGCACAAGGTGGGGTAAATGATAGGGCAAGCCAGGTTCAGGGTTGAATTCATGTGTGCGGGAGGTATGATACAGCTTGTTGCCAATATCTCCAGCCCGATAACAATGGGGAATATAGGGAACCAACTGACTGTGGAGGTGAGAGTAAATTTCACCTTCTGGTGAGATGTCATCCAACAAGACCTGCCATGAGTCCTTTAAGAGGACGTGTTTCTTCCTCTCGACATCGTAAGCGTTTGACATCCAAGTCCAGCGACCTGCCAGGATATCAGGTCGAGAACATGGTGACTCAACAATATAGTGGCTGGGTTGGCATGATGGAGAGGAGCAGTCAGGAATGAATAGGCAGAGAAGTGACCTTGTGTTGGTCAGTTCCTTGAGCTCTCAAGCCTTGGCCTCGTCCTCCTTGTTGGCATGCTTGACGGTAATGTCGCGGCCGCAAGCTTGAGGACTTGCATCTTTGAACAACATGAGAAAGTCTAGGATGTGGATTTCGCTGTGGGATATCGGTGCAGTGACAACTGCCCCGCCACAGTCCCAATGAATTATTCTTGCATGTTTTTTGAAGATGAGGATGAGGAAGAGGTGTGTGCGGTACTGAGTACTAAGTATCCAAGTAGCATAGGCAGTAATCTGCCCTGCTGTCTTGCAACCACTGGAGGAGGAGTTCATGAAAAGGTTCTGAACCGTGTCCACTGTGCTCGACTTGCCAGGAACATCCTGTACAAAGGGGTCGGAATCTGATCCCATTTTGAACTTGATGAGACATTCAACCAGAGAAGAGTCAAGCCAGTTGTTGTGAGGGCTTTTTGCATCGTACACAGAGCAGTTGGGCTGACAGAGGAAAGGGAACTTCGTGGGGTTATCCTGGTCTAGCTGGGAACTTGTGTTGACCAGATCTAGGCGCGAGCTGGCCAACTTGTCCAAGAGAACCCACCTGGGCAAGACATGTGGGGAAACAATCCTGGACTGGAATAAATCAGTCCTTGAGAAGGACAGAATGATATGAGTTTGGACAGACAAATATGGTTTGCAGATGACCTTCGTCCCTCGCCCCCTCCAGTTTGGAAAGTATTCCTGGTTTAAAGGTACTGCTAGAATGGACAAGTTGGTCCACAGGTAGAAAGGAATCCAGAAAAACCCGGGGGGAGATTGGGCCAACGAAGAAAGGGGCCATCTCTCTGGACAGCCATTGAAGAATTGTATCCCTATTATAAAATGGGCAGTCGAACCGCTCAGTAGTCTTACTCATCGTGTGGATTGGAGTTTCTGGAATTGAAACTGGGCGTGGGGGGGGTGTTGTTCTCATGGCTAGCAGTAAAAAATACAGAGAGGAGAAAAAAATGTTGTAGTTGGCAATTGATGTGGTGCTGATTGGTGGCTTAGCCAGCTTGGCAGGCCCCAAGCTGGCTCAGTGGCAGTTGACTAAAATGGCAGCTTCAACCATGCATGGCTTGGCTCAGCAGGTATTGCCGCCGACTGTGGCTCCGGCTATAGCCAGCAATTAGCTGGAGCTGCCGCAACACTACCCCCAACAAAGGTAGTCACCACCTCCCAACATGAAAAATGCGAAAAAACCAAACTCACAGAGCCAGGAACTACCCCCACCACAAGGCCTACAAACAACCGACTCCCACAATTTGACCAAGTGTGGGAGGTTGCCAACCTGCAGCCCCAGAACCTTGCCAACCGCCCGGAGCAAAATGACCCCCTTGACAAGTACTCCAGTGGCATCACCAAAACCATCCATGACACCTACCCCAGATCTGTATACACCTGCATCAAACAAGATGTCATAGAGGACTGGAGGACAATGGACAGGGAAACCCTCCTAGCAATACCCTTCAGAAGTGATGCCAAGACTGTGGAACTGCACAACGAAATGGGCAACCGAGTCTTTGATGCGGTGGGCAAGATAACCCACTCAAAAACATACAGCATATCATCACCCATGAAGACAGAGGACCTACAGGAACTCCTGTCCAAGATGCGCCATCAAAACACAGGACAGAAAAGGAAGAGGACTGAGGAACGCCTACCTGGCATGTTTCTCATCCATAGCCTAAGCCAAGTATACTATCAAATCCTCACCCAGCAAACCATGTGGGCCTCTCAGAACATAACCTTCAGAATTACCCCACCTGAAATGAAATGCCCGTCCTTCCTATTTGCCATCAAAGGCCTCCGCACCAACAGTGCAAACGTCGTCAAGAGCTGCATACATGAAATGTGGAATGACAAGACAACAACCCAGTTTATCCAAAATGGTATTGCTGCAATGCCGGAAAATGAACACGCCAATGCCGCTCGCTCCATCCAAGCATTCAAGGACTCAATGTGGGTTGAAATCCTAGAAACCAAGGGCCAAGGAGGCTTGCAGAAGCCCACCTTCAATATATTTGTAAACGGTGACCTTATCGACAAATCCAACACCTGGTCAAACATATGGACCCACCTAGCAGGAAGGAGCTACTACAATAGTAAGTTTGGAAATGGGCAAAACCTGGCAAAACTGAACCATTGCGGCCTCTGTCACGGAGTGGACCACCCACATGGAATGTGCCCCTTCCCCAAGATCAATGGCTGGAAAGGCATTGATGAAGCCAATTTTTTCCCACAAAGGATGGGCAGGTACCCCTGTAATTCAGGGCGATTCCCCCCTGGCATGCAGTACTAAAAAGGCAGTCAAAAAACCCTAGACACATAGAATGTACATAGCTGAAACCTTCCACTTGACAAGAATAAATAGACTCACACAACCTCAAACCCCCCCCAACGCTGATTGTGCATCACCCACATGCCAATGAGTGCCTTGAACCATGAAAACCTGACAAGGGCACCAGCCCACATTGGCCCACAGAATGGGCCCCAACAGCCCCCAAGAAACATACCAAACAGTACCTGTCCTGCACCAAGGACTAGGCCCAAGAACCAGGGCGATGCACACACAAACAAACAACCAAATAAGGCCAGACTAAGGGCCAACATATGTATCACGTCCCAAAATGTGAATGGGGCATCTGCACCCTCCAAGAACATAAGCTACAGAGATAAATGGAGAAAAATCAGTGACACAATACACACTGAGAAAATAGCAATACTTGTAATACAAGAGTCCCACCTTGACCAACAAATGGCTGAGCAACTTGGAAGGAACTTCGAAAAAAACCTTAAAATACTAAACTCAGCAGACCCTGACAACCCCCAAGCAACAGCAGGAGTGAGTTTTATCATAAACAGACAGTTGATAGACCCAGATGAAATGGAAATGCACAAGCTCATCCTGGGGAGAGCAGCCATACTAAAAATAAGATGGTTGAAAACATGCATCGCAACAATACTAAATGTCTATGCACCAAACAACAGAAGTGAACACACCGGTTTCTGGGCAAAAATTCTAACCAACAGACAATCCAAGTGCCTCCCGATACCGGACCTCACCCTAGGGGACTTCAACGTCACAGAGGATGCCATTGACAGAATGCCGCCCAGACTTGATGACGAATCTGTGATTGCTGCCCTGAGAGAAGTCAGACACAAATGGGAAATAAGGGATACATGGTGATGGGCAAACCCCACCAAGAAAGCCTTCACATACAGAGCCCAAATGCACAGCGTCCGCATACAGGCAAGACTAGACTGAATATATATCTCCAAGAAGGCAGAACCCTTCACCTTTGACTGGGAGATCAAAGAATTAGCCATACCGACGGACCATGCAATGGTGTCTGTGAGGTATGCACCCAAAGAGGCCCCACGGATCAGAAAAGGGTGATGGACCCTACCACTATATCTACTCAACAACAAAACTCTAGTGGAGAAGATTACAAAACATGGCATAGTACTCCAGTCCAACATAATGAGAGACCAAATCGAGCACACCAATCGACAGATCGCCAACACCCAAACACACTGGGAAGCCTATAAAAACAGCATCCATAAATTAGCAAAGGAAGCAGCAAAAGAATGCTACCATAAAATCACATCATGCATAAAAGCAATCGTATTACGGACTGCTACAATGAGACCACTGTCTGAGTCATGTAAACCCTTACGATACAAACAGGATTGAGGCCGTCTGATAACCGCTTACTGTACAATACCGCCTTCAGTGTGATGTCATCATTTGTTGATGACTGATTGTACCTGTGATATCAGTAGTAGTATATAAGGAAGGGGCTTCTATGATGTCAAGCCCCAGACTTGACTTACAACAAATAAAGCAATCTTCCCTTTACACATCACACCACTGGCCGATCAAATCAGATCTTATAGATTAGATCTCTCTGTGAAGTTAGCTAACTTCCACACACCCTTGTTCTACTTTGACTATCAACATGCAGACTACTATTGTCCCACCGACGTTTATGTAAAGACTTCTAAATTTGACTTACATCATCAAGCCCTAAAGAGAGCCCTCCTCACAAGGTCTTTCTGCCCCCTTTCCCCTTATCATCAAAGGCGGCATTGCTAAACTAAGGCACCATTGTGGCCTTACATTAAGTCAAGTCTGCCTCTATGCCAGTCCATACTGGCACATATACAAATAAATTTCACTGGAGATTCTGACAATGAAGAAGTAGTCAGTACAAGAAAAACACCAAACCTTCCAAAAGAAATAAGAGGAAGTGCCCAGTGGATTGACAAGGACCAAGGAAAGGATGGTCAATATGAAGTGCACATCAAAACAGAAGCCTGCCCAATAGAATATATAAACAGACATTGGTATTGGATCAACCACAAAGAAGGATTCTGGTGGACCTGTCAGCGAGCTCAAATAAAAGCACCCCAAAAATATTACCTTGGAACCAAAAATTGACCATTTATCGAATCGCCAGATCAAAGAAGAATCAAACTAGCTGGAGTATTCTCAGAATCAGAATCAGAAGAAAAGTCCCAAACCCAAATAACAGACAGTGACATACCCATGAACGACCCACAAGAAGATGAAGTGTTTGAAGAAGCAACAAGAGACCTAAAAACGCTACAATTAGTAACAGAAGTTACAGAAGAAATAGAGGAAGACAAACCCATGAGCCAAATAGCGACAAAAATGGATGTCGCACAAATATCATTCTTAGGGATACCCCCAATGTCCCCCACCCAGGCGACCTCCTACGTAGGAGGGCGCATCAGACCGGCAACAGCTGGACCTAGCCATAGTACATTACCAGCAAGCGGAGTATCTAGTGGACCAAGCCACACGATTCAGACAGTGAGCGGCATGGTGGGAAGCGGAGGCCAAACGGGAGGAACAGCTAGCCAACCAATTGGTGTGGCAAGTGGGCAGGGGTTGGGGCCCAGCACCGGAACGCCAGCCACCGGGGGACCAACATCGCAAGGGACGCAGCTGAGCAGAGGTAGCAGCAGCGGCGGTGGTGGAGGAAGCGGCGGCAGCGGTAGCAGTGGTGGTGGAGGAGGCAGCGGTGGCAGCGGAGGCGCGCTGGGCCCGCCAGCGCCACCACCAGGCAGACAGGCAGTGGTGCAAGGAGCCCCAATTGCGGGTCTGCTTCCAGCTGCCAACAGAGCACTAAGGGGACACCCCCCTGAAATATTTGATGGTCAGCGAAAGAACACACAGAAATTCGTGAAAGAATTCACACTATGGAAAATGTGCAACCTACAGAATGAGGCTATAACAAACCCATTCCAACAAATCGCGCTAGCCCTATCATACATCAAAGGACTGCACGTCGACGATTGGGTTGCCAAGACCAGCGACGACACCGTCCAAAAGGTATTTGGAGACCCGCAAGCAATTCCACCCATCATGCCAATCTATGCCGACAATGACAAAAACCTATGGAATGAATTCGTCAATAAATTCAGACAGGCATTCATGGACATGGCCATGGCAGAACAGGCCTACGCCGACCTCAGCAAACTAGAAATGAAAGGAGATGAGATCAACAAGTATATTGCCACGTTCAAACACTTACTGGCCAGAGCAGGATGGGACCGAGCTGCACATGGAAGTATTGAGATGTTTAAACAAGGCCTGCAAAAAGGAATACACACCAGTATACTCCAAAAAGACCCCTTGCCAATAGGGATTGATCAATGGCAGGCTGCTGCATGAAAAGAAGTACAAAGGCGACGCCTCATATTCACCAGCCTTGGACCCCATGGAGGTGATTACCTGAGCACCCAACAAAATCGACAACAAAAAAAGACTACGAACCAAGTAGCGCGAAGGGATCCCAACGCCATAGATGTAGATACAATGGTGGTCGGGGAAGGGTCCAACTCCTCGAATTGGTGTGAATGACGCAGAGGGATAACAGAAGACAAAAAGAAAAAGCACCAGCAGGAGGGGTGATGCTTTCAATGTGGACAACAAGGCCACATGCAATGAAATTGCCCAAGAAAAGGGACAAACAATGGATGAAGAGATGGACAAGGAGGAAAAGGTCAACAAGGAGAAAGCACAAGAACGACTACAACCGAAGGGGATCAGCAGGAAGAAATAAAGCCAGACGACGGCCACACACCTGTTCCCCCTCCATATGCCCAAAACAACCTCATAAGCAATATTTGGGCCCTTAGCATAGACGAGCAAGATGAATTGATCAACCGAATGATGGATGAACTGGGTTTTTAAAACCGCTCATAGAAACGGCCAACCTACAAGTAATAAAAGGAATTGATGTTGTGTATATTAGAAGCGTGCTAAAATCAATGAGAATCAAACTCACCTTCAAAACAATATCAACAGTGGCCAAAGACAAAGCCCTCCTTGACAGTGGAGCAACCAAAAACTTCCTGGACCTCCAAGCATGGAGAGAACTGAAAATAGGATGCTTTCAATTAGAAAAACCAGTCCCCGTACGAAATGTAGATAGGACTAGCAACAGCACCAGGCATATCAAATATTTCTGTTGGTTAAAAGTAAGAATAAAGAAATGCAACAAAAGAATGAAATTCTTTCTTACCAACTTGGGAAATGACTGGTTCATCCTGGGATACCCATTCCTCAAAACATTCAACCCAAAAATTGACTGGGAAAAAGCTCAGTTATTGGACAGAGAATTAGAAATTGAGACTATGGGGTTTTGACAAGCACAGGAAAAGGTGCAATGGTTCCAAAACGCAGCAATACAGAGGTGTGGGAAACCAATGGAAGGACACGCGTTATATTTAAGAAAAACAACAATATCTCAAAAAATGGCCCAGGAAGGATGAAAGACAAAGGAACCAGACAAAATAGAACTCCCAAAAGAGTACCAAAAGCATTGGAGAGTATTTAGTGAATCCTGAGTGCAATGATTTCCCCCAGAAAGAGAAGAAAGCATGGCAATTAAACTACTCCTGAATGCCCCGACTTCTATCAACTGCAAGGTATACCCATTAAATAGAAAAGAAATGGACATTCTAAGAAAATTCTTAGTGGAAGAGGAAGAAAAGGGATATATCAAACAAGGAAGCTCACCTTACACTGCTCCAGTATTCTTTGTTGGGAAGAAAGATTCAGAGGAACTACGGCTGGTGATGGACTACCGCAAATTGAACAAATGGACAGAAAGGGATAACAACCCCCTGCCAAACATAAGGACAGCATTAGAAAACCTACAAGAAGGAGAATTATACTCAAAATTCGACCTTCGTTGGGGGTACAAAAATCTGAGGATAAAAGAGGAAGATCAGACAAAGGCTGCATTCAAAACAACCTTTGGAACTTATATACCGAAGGTCACTTACTTCAGGTTAACTAACGCGCCCCCAACATTCCAAGAGTAATCCACCAAGACCTTTGACCGATACTCCAAAAATACCCACAAGAAGTCAGGAATTATCTGGATGATATCTGGATAGTAACAAAAAAAGATGAAAAAGGAAGGACCCAACATAAAAAGATAACGCACAAGCTATTAGACCTGTCGGAAACAAAATCCTATTTCCTGAAACTAAGTAAAAGTCAGCTCGAAACGGAAGATATGGACCTACTTGGATGGCGAATAAAGAATGGGGAAATCCAGATAGACCCAGACAAAATTGCAGGACTAAGAAACTGGCCCCGAAAACTCAAAAACATGAAACAAGTCCAGAGTGTCCTTGGGATATTAGGATATCAACGCCCATTTATAAGAGGATTCGTGAAGTTAGCAAGGCCACTCACCAAGCTTACAAAAAAAGACAAAGAGTTTGAATGGACCATGGATTGTGAAAACACGCTCACCATGCTGATTGATATCGTTACATCAGAACCGGTCCTAAAATGTCCAAACCCAGAAAAACTGTTTGAGCTTGAAGTGGATGCATCCACGTTTGCAATTGGAGCGATTCTGTTTCAAAAAGACAAGAATGGCAAACAACATGAAATCAGATATTATTCAAAAGCCCTAAATGAAACTGAAAGAAACTACGACATCTGGGATCGGGAATTTATGTTGGTGGTCTTCAGCTTGAGAAACTGGCGACACCTCCTAGTAGGAAGCCCCCACCAGGTAACAGTGTATACAGACCACACAAACTTGCAGTATTACTGACACCCACAAAAAATAAACCAACAGGTTGCTAGATACATATCAACATTGGCAGACTATAATTTAGAACTGAAACACTTACCCGGGGTAAAGAACCGCGCCAATCCTTTAAGCAGGCGACTGGACCATGATGATGGGTCCAGCGATAACGAGCAAGTGATGGCCCTGCCCAATGAACTTTTTACAAAGGTGATTGAGATGACAGCGCTGGATCAACAGATCTGACAAAAACAGGATGATGTCATAATCAAAAAATGGAGAAAGGAAGGGTGGAGCCTGCAAAAGCAGGAAGGCGCTTGGTGGCGGGGCGCGGCATTAGTAATAACAGAACCAGAAAACATCCAAAAAGGACTTCTAGAAACTTATCACAATCATGAAACAGTGGGGCACCCAGGAGCAAATTGAACGTACCATCAGATTGCGCAAGGTTACTGGTGGCCAGGTTTAAGGAAATACACACAAGCCTACATCAAAGGATGTGGGATATGCCAACAAAACAAAATAAACATGCACCCAAACCGGCCAACATTACATCCCATTTCTCCGCCAGAGAGCCCAGACCCTTTCAAGGTAATTAGTGTGGACCTGATCACTAAACTCCCAGATTCGAAAGGAAACAACACTATCCTAACCATAACAGACCAAGGATCAACAAAGGTGGTGATATTAATTCCATGTAACAAAACAATGGGAACAGAACAGCTGGCTCACCTCTACAAGAAATATGCGTTCCCATTTATCGGAATCCCCAGCAAATTGATCAGTGATCAAGACGTCTGGTTTACAAGCCAACTATTTCGAGAAATCTGTAAACAACTGGGAATTCAACAGAACATGAGTTCAGCATACCACCCAGAGACGGACGGGCAGAGTGAACGAACAAATCAAACTGTGGAAACTGCGCTAAGGATTTTCGGTAATTACTGACAAGACAACTGGAGCGATTGGCTTCTAGTCATCCAGTACCAACTCAACTCTCACGTCTTGAATACCACTCATTTCACTCTGTTCAAAGTATGGATGGGATATATCCCTTGTTCTTATCAACCAGACAGACCTAGTAGAATGCCTGAAGTCCAAAAACGGAAGGAACAGCTCTTGGAAGTGAGGAAACAGGCCCAGGAATCAATGACACGGGCACAACAGTCTTGGGCTAAGGAGAAATGACCTTACAAACCATATGCCAAAGGAGAAAAGGTTTGGCTCAAGGGTAAAAACCTGAGAACGTCGCATCCCACTACAAAATTAAGGCCTAGAAGGTTTGGACCCTTCAAGGTTACTGAGGTTCTGGGTCCCACTACTTATCGATTGGAGCTCCCTCCGGCATGGAAAATACACAACACGTTTCACAGTGCATTATTATTGCCATATCAAGAAACTGAAGAACATGGTGCCAACTTCATGGAACCTCTTCCCAAATTAGTCGAAGGGGAACCAGAATACAAGGTAGAGAAGATTCTAAGGTCGAGGCGACATGGACAAGGGCGCAGACTCCAATTCCTGGTGCAGTGGAAAGGATACACCCCTGCGCACAACTCTTGGGAACCACATGCTAACATTCACGCACCCGAATTAATAAAAGAGTTCTACCAGGAGGAACCAATGGCTATAAAAAGAGCAACGATGGGTACCACTCCAACAGCAAGTGAGCCTTCACCAATGGCTTCCCATCTCCCTAGTCCCCCATCGCTTCCCTCGCTTGCCTACCCAAGCAACTCCGAGTCCTATGATTACCATCTGTATCAACCCAAGGACGATGGTCCTTTTGTGTTTATTGGTGCGACCCGAACTCACTCATGAGGCCATGTTACAAATGGTAACAGCACTGATGACACACCACTCCCAAAGTCCACACCATCCCCAGAAGCTCCAGAAGGCATGCTGCAACTAATCCTATGCGACGAAGAGTTGGGAGGGACCACTGTGGATTTCGACCTCCCCCTTTCACCTGATGCGACTACCCGGGACCACTGTGGTTCTGTCTAGCTGATGTCCCTGGGCACCCTTCCTTCCAAATTATCATTGGGGACCAAATTGTCACCTTACCTTACCTCCAATATCAAGAATGTAACGGCAAGCCATTTTTACTGGGCACCAAAGGCAAAGGAAGACCAGTCCACTTCCGACCAGCTATCCTCAACCCATCCAACAATGTTGAAGGATCATTATACGATGATCGCGACCTTGATATCTTGATACAAGACCCGACTTTTAACACGGACCTAGCCCAGGCCCTCAATCAGGTGGGCGATCCCTTGGTCATGGCAGAGGTTGTACAATTCCGCGCCCTCAACGCCCAACTCTTGGTCATCACTTCGTGCACCGCGTTGTTTGACAAAATGTGTAAAGCCCTGGTGGACATCCAGAAGGAGCGACAGGCGCTGGACAAAGAGTTCTTGCAGCACTTGGAGGGGAGCAAACAGAGATTGATTACAGGAAGGGCAAAATCGCAAGTGGAAAAGCAGATAGATAAACTGAACCAGGAGGGAGAACTCAGAGCGAAGTTCTACTGAGTTCGTGAGCCTCAGCACCCATATATTCCTTGTCATCACTCAAACGTCATTGATGACAACAAGCTCTTGAAGGTAGTGGAAGCTCAAGAGAAGGTGGATGAATACTCCCTCTACAAGGCTAGAATGGTAGAGAAGAGACAGAAACAACACACCTGTCGCTGGTGTAACATACGAGGGCACTTTAACAAAGCTTGCCCGATCCCACATTCCCAATGCCATGACATCTGCAATGTCCCCATCGAACATGCCTACTATTCACCCAAAGCATGCCCATGGCCACCCAAGAGGGTTAGGAAACCGGGGCGTCCTTGAAAGTTCTACTCACCCCCTCCAATTACGTCACTCAATGACAACAGTATGATAGACATGTGAAGCTAAATGGAACAGCTTTCCTAGGAAGGGGGTCTTGTTATGGACTGCTATGATAAGACCACTGTCTGAGTCATGTAAACCCTTACGATACGAACAGGATTGAGGCCATCTGATAACCGCTTACTGTACAATACCACCTTCTGTGTGATATCATCATTTGTTGATGACTGATTGTACCTGTGATGTCAGTAGTAGTATATAAGGAAGGGGCTTCTATGACGTCAAGCCCCAGACTTGACTTACAACAAATAAAGCAATCTTCCCTTCACACATCACACCACTGGCCGATCAAATCAGATCTTATAGATTAGATCTCTCTGTGAAGTTAGCTAACTTCCACACACCCTTGTTCTACTTTGACTATCAACATGCGGACTACTATTGTCCCACCAACATTTACATAAAGGCTTCTAAATTTGACTTATGTCATCAAGCCCTAAAGAGAGCCCTCCTCACAAGGTCTTTCCACCCCCTTTCCCCTTATCGTCAAATGCGGCATCGCTAAACTAAGGCACCATTGCAGCCTTACAAATCGAAAGAGACTTAAGGGAAACAAACAACCACCCAGAGGTTAATATGAACAGGGATATGCAAACACACAAAGTGTACCTTGCCAGCCAACTCAAACACCTCCAGTAAAAGGAGGCAAAAAACAAGAAAAACCTTCTTAATGCAAAGCTAGCCAACCACAGTGAATGGCTGGGAGGAATGTGGTCAGTGCTTGGTAAAGAAAAGCGACCAAGGAACCCAATACACAGACTGAAAATACCCAACACTCACCCCCCACAATACGAATGCCACTCGAAAAGAATGGCAGAGCTTGCCTGTGATCACCATGACATGCTCCAGGATAAGGACATTGATCTGAACATGAGCATCAAGGAATACAACGTGATGCTAAATGACCTATTAAATGAGATCCCGGAAAACCAATGGCTAGAAGAACCAGAAAGAACAACAATGAGCAAGAAAATCACGGAAGAACAAGTGAGCAAAGCCCTATGCTGCACGAAAGATGGCACTGCAACTGGTCTGGATGGTTGCCCATATGAACTGTGGAAAGTACTAGAAAAATGCCACAACAAACTACAACACCAAGACACCCCAAGTTTCAACATAATCAAAGTACTCACATACTTATTTCAAGATGTTCAGGAACACAGCATTGACAACAGAACAAACTTCATGACTGGGTGGATATGCCCCCTATTCAAAAAGAAGGACCCAATGGACATTCACAACTATCAACCAATCACGCTACTGAACACAGACTATAAATTACTCACCAAGGTGCTAGCAATACAGCTACTCAACAATGCCAACCAACTTGTACACCTGGACCAAGCGGGATTCATACCCAACAGATCAATCTTCGACCACATTTGCCTAGCAAAGGCGATCCTAAACTACACAGAAGTGACCAAGGAGAACAGCGCCATAATAGTGTTAGACCAAGAAAAAGCCTATGACAAGATAAGGCATGACTACCTGTGGAAAACGCTAGAGGCATTCTGTTAAGGCTTCAACGGGCCTTGATAGTACAACTTGTACTAAGAGTGAACTAGTGGCGAGTACTTGAAGAAGTAGAAGTCTCTAGTGTTGCTAGAGACGACTCTGAGGGGCTTATGTAAGAGATGAGGGAAAGGGGAGGCACTTGGGGAGCTTTCAAGAATGTTGATATTGAGAATCAAGTCAAGCTTAGGGCTTGACTGTCGAAATACAGGGCACTTATATACAGGCAGGCGGGTGCACGTGTTACTATCACTAAGGTAGGTAGTTCTGGTCAAGAGGGGCCTGTCTGTGACGTATGAAGGTCTGCGGGTAAGTGCTGTGGTCTGTATGAGTCGAACAATAGAGAATGAGCAAGAGCGAATGACAGATTGACAAGTTGCCTAATCCATCCTTAAGGGTCGAACAATGGCGGCAGGTCATTCCAAGAAGAGAAGCGTCGTCATGATGCGATGACAACCATGAGGTTTGAAGTTGATCTGAGGAGATCTGATCTCTGCATGCCCATTCTGATCTAATGGGTGTCTAGTGTAAGCAACTACCCTTTAAGGTAGTCCATATTGATGGTGACCCAATTAAGGGCCATGTCGCTATCCGCGTCGTCTGCGGAGCTCTGCGTGGATGAGGGATTGTCTGCGGATCCTCTGGGAGAGGTCGACTGGTAGCCCTGACTCTGGGGCGAGGTGCCAGCTATGGGCGACAAGGTAGTAGGGGTGATTGACTGGTAACTGCCTTCTCTACTGGTGCATTGGCATATGGGCACTGAAGAGGGACTTGTAGGTGACAGGGAGTGCTTGCGGGACACAGGACTACTGGGTTGGGTGAGGTATGCTTCCCAGGGTTCGATAGGGGACTCTTCTGGAGACAAGGTATGTGTCTGTCCTCCAGGGACGTCAGGTTCATAGCGAGTGACTGGTTCTGGCTCTAAAGGCGGTGCATCCTCCATGGGACTGTCTGGGTCTTCCAGTGGGTTCTCTACTGGGGGTGGCTCTTGGTACATCTCCATTGAGGAGTATTCCCGATGATGGATGTTCTAGGGGACAGGGACAAGGGGCTCAACTGGGGGCTGATCAAGGGGTGATGATGGTTTGGATGGTTCACTGAGCGGCAATGGTGGTAGGTCTGGTAGGGATGATGGGTTCAGTGGTACAGTGTCGGACAGCAAAAATCAACAAAAAAATTTAAAGTTGTAATTTTGTTAGAAAAGCTCAAATAAATACTTTTAAAAAATGTCACCCAAAAAAGATTGTCCAAAGGCAAATTTAATGCACGTGACTTGGAAATACCTCCAATTGACTCATTTTGATTGTCTGAGTCCAATCCCGGTCTCTGATTGGGCCGGAAAAATCTGTGAGGGGTGTAGATAATAATGAAAATGTTATGTACCACCTGGGAATCGAACCAACAGACCTCCGGCACTCAGTCATCTGAGCAAAACACAATAACCACTACACCATCCAGGCTCACATTCCTTTCACTCTCAATGATATATGACTAGATGCCATGGGATAAAACATTCGAAATATAGTGAGCAATACCTAACCAAGTTATTTTTATAATCTAAAATACACCCCTCAAGTGATATTTCCCACAAGTCCCATTTCTGCACTGTTGCCTGAGTTTGAATCTGACATTGTGACAACATGTGATGATTTGTGTGATGAATGTGACCACCAACTTACTAATTTGGTAGGGCATAATATTAAAAAATTTGAAAAAAAAATCGTCCAAAGGTAAAAAGCATGGGAAAGTCTCAAGAAGTGTGTTTTTGGATGTTTTCAGGCCCCCTGATCACAATTCCAGTGTCCATTTTCCCTGAAAAAATCCAGATCGGGTGCTAGCAAACTTGTCGATTTTTGCTGTCTGACACTGTAGTGGTTGCTTGGCCATAGGTAGTGGTTTGGATAGGGTGATGAGGAGGGGGTCCGACAAGGATGAGAAAAATTGGGGTGGATCATAACACATTCCGCCTCCCCCAACCCTTCATACAAATGGTCCAGGCCTTATACAGCAATGCCCACACTAAAGTCGCCATAAATGGAGTATTCAGTGGTACTTTCAAAGTCAAACACAGAGTCTGACAAGAAGACCCACTTTTGTGTCCCCTCTTCGACCTAGCAATCGAACTGCTAGCTTGCTGCATCCACGCCAACCCCAATATTAAAGGAATCACGATTTCTGGCATTGAAAACGCAATCAAAATTATGCTCTTTGCAGACGACACCAACCTATTTCTGAGCAAGGAAGACCAACTGGACCACATACAGAATATCCTAGACAGATGGTGTAAAATGTCAGGAGCAAGGTTCAACATCAAAAAAACCGAAATAATACCGATTGGGAAGAAATCCCACAGAAGGACCGTAAATGAATCCCGAAAAATCAACCCACAGGACACCAACCCTCTCCCCCTGGAGATCAGAATCACCCAAGACAGGGAAGCAGTAAGAATACTGGGCGCATGGATCGGCAACGATGCCAATGACCAAACTCCCTGGGAACCGATACTGGATATCATTAAATCCAAACTGAACCTATAGGAGAAAGCGCACCTAACACTAAACGGGAAACGCGTCATAATACAGGCAATAATAGGGGGCCATATACAATTCCTGGCCAAAGCTCAAGGAATGCCGCTGGATATCAAAGATGCCCTAACAAATATCATAAGGAAGTTTATATGGGACCAAGGAATAAGACCCAGGATAGCCATGGCAACTCTACGATGCCCCATCCATGAAGGAGGACTAAATGTCCTTGACATCAAGTCCAGAAACGAAGTGATCGAAATCATCTGGCTGAAAGCATACCTAAACTTCTCCCCATCCTGACAAAAATGGGCCACCATCACAGACCACATCATACTTGTGGTGGCCCCACCCTGCTTAGTCAAGAAGGCAAGAAAAAAAACCATTCTTACAGACATGGACAGCTCTGCTCAGAGGCCCAAGAGCCAAAGGACTGAACAACAACATCAAATGAATGCTAAAAACAGCATGAAAATATAAGATCAACCTTGCTGCAATCAGAATGACCCCTCACCTCTTAGCACAACTCCCCATGTGGTACCATCTCTCCACAGTGCAGAAACCCATAAACAACTCCAGGGCAAAGTGCCTTCTACAAAAACACAACATTATTAAAGTGGCCAACCTAATCAAAATGTCAGCACAACTTTGCCACCCCACACAACACCCAACCCACCGAAAGAACAGAAACTGTGTATGCTGAGAATGTGTAAATGACAGAACCTGGGGATGTAAGAACCCACATAAGTGTGCCACAGAGGCCATGACCAGACTGAGCCTTATCCCCCCAAACACAACCCAACAGTGCAGGAACCACCAGATGGTATGTCCCTAACAAGGATGCAAAAGCTAGGGAACAAAAGGGTCAAACAGGAGGACAGGATGATCAGCTTCAACCCATCAATAACCTGTAAGGATAGCTTAGCAGAATGCTTCAGAATTTTCACAGACCCCAACAGAGACTCAACCCACCTGGCATGACGATACAAACACCAAGGACCAACCCTGCAATGTGAGGAAGTCATGGTGTACACAGATGGTGCCTGTATGAACAATGGTAAGAAAAATGCACACTGTGGAAGCGGAGTCTGGTTCGGCCATGAAGACCCCAGAAACCATGCACTACAGATCCCCAGTGAACACCAATCAAACCAGGTAGGCAAGATAGCTGCAGTCATAGCAGCCTTGGAAACGATACCCCCCTACCAACCAGTCAGAATCCTCACGGACTCCAAGTATGTGATCGAGGGCCTGACCTCCCACCTTGAATCCTGGGAGAATGACAGGTGGATTAACATCAAAAATGCCCAGTGGTTCAGGAAAGCAGTCCACCTGATAAGGTACAGATCTGCGAAGACATCCATGCAATGGGTTAAAGGACACAGTGGAGACCAAGGCAATGAAGGTAGTGACGCCCTGGCAAAACAAGAAGCCAACAAACAAAGACCAGACTCCCTGAACCTAGAAATCCTGAAAGATTTCGATATCCAAGGAGCGAAACTCCCCATGTTAATGCAAGCAACTGCCTACAAGGGGATCCTGGAACAAAAGCAACCAGAGCAGCAAAACACATCTGAAAAGAACCTACAACTCACCCGGATAGCCATAAAATGAGTGACAGGCAAGACTGAAACGAACGCCACAATATGGCTAAGCACACAAAGTAAGACAATGAGGCCAATCATCCAACAGTTCCTCTACAAAATGATACATGGAACTCACCTAGTCAGGAAATACTGGAGGAACATAAACAGATATGAAGACAGAGAGATATGCATGACATGCAACGAAACAGAATTGATGAGCCATATACTAACACAATGCAAGGAAAAGAATGCACAAGTAATATGGCACCTAGCGAAGAACCTGTGGCCCCACAGAAACACTCCATGGCCCGAAATCTCCCTAGGAATGATCCTAGGTTGCGGCAGTATCCTCCTGCACCCAAATCGACCCCAGAGAAACGATCAGCAACAAGGGAAAGCAACCCTCTGAGGCCCAACCAGGCTCCTCCAAATCCTCCTGTCGGAATTGGCATACTTGATATGGACCCTAAGATGTGAACAAGTCATACAGGAGAAACCTCTATCAGAGGGAGAAATCAGGAGGCGATGGCACTGCACGATCAATGAAAGACTCACCATTGATAAGGTGACCACAACGCAAATCAAATGGAACAACAAATACATGAAACTAATAACAGGAACCTGGGAACCAATACTAAGGAAAAAAGGCAAAATACCAGTAAACTGGCTGCAATGTGGTAAGGTTTTAGTGGGTAGGACTGCATGATGAGCCTGCCTGGAGGGCAGGTAAAACATCATGTTTTGAGCCCCACACTACCCCTAACCTAGGGGTGTGTGTAACTGCATTTTTCCCGAACATCTGGATCTCGGTCCAGCTATAGCACAATAAGTGGGGCTGGTCACATCCTCCCACCGCTTATCACTTATCTCTGAAGATCTTATCTATTGTGTGAAAACCGTAAAGATACCCTACAGGATAAAGCGCTCTCTCTCTCTCAAAAAAAAAAGGCCAGATGACAGATGACACAAATGCTAACCACATTGCCCCTGGCACAACACACCCTATTCTTGAGACTACAGGCATCGATCCACTCTGTGTTTCACACTAGCATAAATGCATGACGCACTGTGGAATTCAGAGCCCACCTATCCATGACACTTCCTGGCAGGTCCCTTATGCCTCTATCACAAGCAGACCCTACAGGTTGCACCGCCCAGAAGGAGCATTTTGAGACCTTTGCGTGCTTTGCCTGAAGTTGGTGTATGGTTGGCATGCCAGGAACAAAACTGTTCTTTGAGGGCCTGTGGGCTCTCATGAGGCTGCAAATCATTCCTGAGTGCCTTGGTGGTGCAGGGCGGCACCTTATACACTGGGAAATCGACAATGCCATTTTCAAAGAAGCAGGGTGAGCTGGCTCTTTTGGCTACTGGTTTAGCGCCATTTGGTACGTTCTATGATGGTGTTATTTTTTTTCTCCCCAGACTCACTGCATGTTTAGGGAGGTTCTCGATTGCTCAGTCACAGTACCCAATCAGTCTGAAACACAATCACCAACTGGCTCTATGTGTAAGATCCGCTTGATGAAAAGCACAAGTACTCACTCTGGATCTGCGGTATCTGGATCATGTTCTACGACATCCCTCCTGCCCATGGAAAGCATTCCTGACCTTTCAGACTTTCAATCTCTTTTGCAGTCAAGCACAGGGTCTGTGTCTTGTCAGCCATCATTGCGCTCTTGTGCTGTTGATGATGCTGCAATCTCTAACCAAACCATCGTCTATCCTGGGGACCCACAGGTGATCGCTCCCAGTCGCAGTAGCTCTCTATGTTGTACATCATCCCTGACAGACCTAGGCAAGGGATTTGAATCGGCCCTACAATGGGCTGAGGATCCACAACCTGAATTGGGCTTTGGTCTTGGACTCGCAGGTGCCATTGTTGGAGAAGGTTCACCTGTTACGGTGTCAAGCAGCCCAACACTCTGGCAGGACATCATTGTTCATCATTACACCCCCACCAAGTGCTTGGTGTGGTGCATCTTGTGCACGTGCTGTGGGCTCAGAATCAGCAGCATTGGTGTCAGATGACGCTTTCTTTTCATCTGGAGCACAGACTAGCGGCAGACAGTCCACTTCTCACTCTTTATCCTCCCATTCTGAGACATATGTCATGACACCACTCACCAACACTAGCTCTTCCATACCCACAGAGGAGATGTCAGGCTCTGGAATGGTGGTCCCACTAACATATCAAAGAGAAGGAACCTTATATCTTGACAGCTCAGCTGGGGCTGGTTGTTCAGCCTTTACCTCCGACTTGCTGTCAAGGACCACCGGACTCACATGATCTCGCACTGTAAGGACACTGTTACTCTGTCACCTGCCCCAGAGAAGCCTTCCATGTGGCCGTCAGAACGCGAAGCAGGGCAAGGACAAGTCAAAGCCCAGGTAAGCGCTTCCCTCCCAGATTGTAGCAATGGGAGAAGACACCTGACACCAATCCTTAATCAGGAGCAACTTTCACTGCAGATGGTCATGGGTAAGAACACTAATCAGCAAAACCATGCTCAACTCTATCAAGGTTCTCCCCCCAACCCTTCCAACCTTCCCTCACAGGCAGACACTACCAACAAACGCAACTCCCTTCCTGTCCGCATAATTCCTTCAATCCCTTAAGGCCTAGTTTCCTTAGAGAGCGAATCTGACAACCCTCCCTCCACCCCTATCAAGGCTTGCCCTCCCATTCGCCCCACTCCCAAGTTGACCCCCCGTCCTATGTGCAAGCTTGCTTGCTACCGTCAGAACATCAATGATGTGCCCTCCACTCCAACCCCTTCCAAATCCGTGTCTGTCCCTTGCCATCAAGGACAGGTACCTACCTGGGAAGGTCGTCCCTTGAACCTCTCACACTCTGTTCCCTCGCTGTCGAGCATCCAGTTGAGCAAGGTGACCAGGGATATGTTCCCCATCTGTGATGATCTGACTGATGCCAAGGATGATGATGATGTCTTTGTGCCATCCACCCCACCCATCCTAAGGCTGGCCATGTCACCTGGCAGCAGTCACCAGTCTATGGTAATGGTCCCCACACTGCGCCGCTGACCAGCACTTTCTTGAGCTTCCTGTTCCACCCCAAACTGATGTTCTCACCCACCTTGGAGTGCAAGCAGCAACATGTCCATTCTCCAAGTGAGGGGGTTTTCAATCTCTCCATGGATGAGCAAGGCTCATGGAAATCAAGCCCAAGAAGGACTGTTAGCATAGGATTGCGCGTGACTGGTACACCCATGTTGTCACGGAGTATCCAGGGCATGGCAAGTTGCACCATTATTTGGGGCTTCTCAGTTGTGAGGCAGAAGGCAAGGAGCTGCAGGGTATATACCATTTTATCAAGAGGTGAGCCCATTGTATTGGGTTTAATCAGTACTATTGTTCTCACAGCCTTTTTTTTCAACTTCTTATAGTATGATCGCCACTCATCCTTTCAAAATGGCTTGTGAGTCAGTCCTCCCATTGTGGTCGCAAACCACACAAGCACAATGGTTGGCTCCTGATGCCCACATGCTGGAACTTTTTGTATTCCTCCATGGGATACTCTTTACAACCATCCAACTTCGACAATTTCTCCACCACACTTGCATGCCTCCTTGAACGCATTGACATAGAAGAACCTGACCATAATGGCTGCAGTCGATATCGGTGTGCTCCTCAAGTACAGCTGATCACAACAAGTTCTGCAATGAACTGGCACTCTTGGCCAAATGGATTGTAACCCCACTGCCATCACAGTAGTGACCAAGGTGAAACCCACAAGAAAGGCTCAGGTGGACAATCAGATGGAGGTTGATGGCGAAGAATGCAGGTGGCATAGCAACATGGAGGCCATCCATGCCCAAAGTCCCTTAGTTGTTCAAGTATCACCTGTACTCTCTGACGCTGCAATGTCCCAACCACCCCCGCATTCAAAACTCTACCACAAAAAGTCTAGCTGAGCAATGCTGGCATGGCACCACACCATGTGTGTTATGATCCTGGGCCCTACTTTCATTTTCTGCCATTCTCTCTCATTTATTCTACGCTCTCAGTCACTTGTTTCCCACTCGTTCCCTTACACGCTGCTTGGACCGCCACCAAATCATCTGACAAGTCACCTGATAGATCACCTGACCATTCCACAGTCAGATATCATATGCTATCACTCTGTAGTCTGTAGCATTCCATAGCATCACCATTTAACCCATTATGGACTGCCAGCTCATGATGCACTATCTATAGACTGCCAGCTCATGATGGAGCTATACTTAGATTGCCAGCTCATTGCCAGCTCATGATGAACCTTACTATATGTGACTCCATTATTCTGTGACTCCTGTGACCTGTTACTTTTCACTTGTATACAAGCGCCCACACTTTTAGCAGTTAGGCCCTAAGCCTAACTTGGTTTTCAATCCAAGACTTGTAGCTTCCACCCAGGACTCTCAGAGTCAATAGCCCGAACCCTTAGTCGCTTCAAAGCCCCTCTTAAAGCTCTCACCTCTCATCTTCTATCAGAACACTCAGGAGTCGCCCTTATCATCAGGGACTTACTTGTTATACTGTGTAGCCAACCGGTACCGCGCTACTCACGTGATCATTGCCTCAGGAGGATAACCCACTGAGCAATCCTAGTCATTGCCAAACCCACCCACGCATGTCATGTCTTTAAGGCCCTTGGACCTTAACACAAGTTAGGCTTTCCTATGAGCTCTTGAAACACAGAGCTGTTACCATCGTGGCAACCACTCAGTCATATACACTCAGCAATGAGTTTACTTAAGGCTTGTTGTTGTGCCTCCAACCATCTGCCAAGTACAAGTAAGTCTGCTTCTAAGCCCCCTGTAACAACTCCCATTCACTGTTCAGCAGATTTTGTGGTTGAGGTCCCAAGTACCTCTCAATTTCTCAGGGCTGCGCATCGGCAGTTGTTGTGTTCTTGCAGCAATGCATTGCTAGCAAGCAATGATGGGAGCCTTTCCACTAGGATTGCCGCAGCAGAGAAGAAGCAGGAGCAGTTGGAAACATGGATATGTGATATTGATAATAGGCTGAAGCAGTTGGAAGAGTAGTTTTTGTCGCATGTCATGGGCAGTACTGTACTGTCAGCTTTGGGGTTTGAAATAAATATTTTTGTTTTCTTTATTTTACACAAGTTGCAATGAATTATTAATAAGATAAGCTAAGTGATATTCAACAAGGACAATGCGACGTTAAACACCAACAGATAGTGGCAGCATGATAACGAAGTGGGCATATAGTAGCAGCATAATAACCAAGTGGGAAGACTAAATAAGGCTCTGCAATGACAAGTCAGGGGCATAGTGGGAGGATGGAGGGGACTAGCAAGAGAACACAAGGCAGGGTGGTGAGATGAAGGCAAACACAAACGGCAGTTCCATGGTGGGCTAAGTGCAAATGTGCAGTCTATGATACCATTATGGAATGCTAGACAAGGTGAGAGACAGTGAAGAAAAGATAAGAAAATAAATAGATGAGTGACCATCTCACGATAGGGAGGAACAATCATGCAGGGTAAGACAAGCAGGGGGCATACAAGATCTGGATGTATGACAAAGCCACTGATGGTGCACTCCACAAGAGCAGGAGGCAGGTCTTATGTACAGATCAGTATATATAGAGGTCCATAATAAGGTGTTCAAAATAATGCAGAGAGCAAATGGGCAGCATCAGCGTTGTTGGTACATGGGAGGAAATTGCACAATCACTGTGGATGGTGGGAGTCAAAGGTGAGGCGAGGTGAACTAATAGGTGGTAGAACTAGTGAAATGGCCAAGGAAAAAATTGTACAAGTCCCACACAGTGCGGACTTCCCAAGGGATGTCAAACAACCAGATAGGGATAAGGATGAAAGCAGAAAGTTAGGGTATGAATTGGAGACAATGATGCACGGTCAGTAGGTGAGAGGGAGAATAGGAGGTAGTTTTACATAGCAGTGCTAGCAACATTATTGATGTTGCAAACGGCAGAGGGGATGGGGGTGACCTTACAGCACTTCATCTTCCCCAAGAGCATAGGTATTACTGGCATGATTGCCTTCTGGTTGGCACACAGGTGGCACTGTCCAGAGTATTAACTTATGGGGACAAATTTCTTGGCAATCACTCACTTCTCTTCAGCTGCCTTTGTTGTTGGGCAGCATTCCTGTTTTGACTGCCGCATGTTGAGACCTGCACCATCTGCTTCATGGCCAACCTTTTTGGGCTTCCTTCCAGGGGAATCGGCATCAGCATCCCTACCTTTTCTGCACCTGCAATGCCCACACCCTTGCAATTCTGGGCTAGCACTCCATGAGGCTGGCAGCGACTGCTGATGCCCATGGGATGGGCTAGGTAAAGTGTCACGGACTGCCCTGCTTACCTAACCTTCTCCTTCCTATTTCGTTTTTCCTTCCATTCTTGTCTATAACTCCAGGCTGCTTTGCCTATCACTTACCTAACTTACCTATGGAACGATCTTGCATTTTCTAGAGACTTCCATACAGTTCCATAAACTTCCATCTTGTTCCATAGCCTTCCACAGTCTTCTCCCAGTTTCCAGTAGCTTCCATCTGTACATGTATATATACTGTACCTCCTAGTATAGAACAGCTTTCTTAAGCTTGTTCTATTTGTGCAATCAGACTATTGATTAGTCTCTTTCTTGCTATTGAATGTGTGCAGCTTCCATTGAATGATCCCCTTAGCATTAGTCAGCTTTGCTGCTAATTGCCTTTGACTCTCTACATCTCAAGATCACATGCTAGTGTCTTGCTCGATTCCAAGTCACAACTGACTTGTGTAATCTTCACTTGTCATCCTCCTTGTCACATGATGTCTCATGTGACCGACTTCCCTTCTGGGAACAACCCCTCTCCAAAATCCATCTTTGTAATCTCATCTGAGATCCCTGAACCCCAAGATCCCTGACTTGATCTGACATGGTGGTCTGACCATGACATAAAGTCGGCAACCTTGAGTCCTCATTGTCAGCATTGTGTGTGCCTTGCAGCAGCTGTTGGTCTTCATCTGGAGCACTATGTGACCCCAACCCTGATGGCAGGCACCCATGGATGGGGTGTGTCTGGAGAAACTAAATTTCAAGGTTCAATAAGGGTAGTAAATGTTGCTTACCTCATCGTCAAGTGAGGGCTCTTGCACAGCTGGGCCAGGGTAATTCTGCCCCGCTTTGGTACACCCCCCACCAGTTTGACCTGCCCAAGGGCCATCAGTAAGAGGGCTATTAGAAGGGTTGGGGGGGAGCGAGTGAGTGGTGGGGGGAGAGGGAGCAGAGGGATTATGCAGTGCATCTGTGGCCACACCTTCTATTTGTTGCTGCACATGTGAACTGGCAGGTGCACTAGGTTGGGCTGGCCTGTTGTCAGGAGAGTGACATGAAAACTAAAATTTCAAAGAAGTTAGCGCTTGCCAATCATATTTCAATTGCCAGCTTACTCTGTTTAGACTTTTGGCAGCATTGTCAAGGCTTTGACCTGGATGAGCATGCTCAGTGGAAGGATCGCTACCACTGTCTCCTTGCAATTGTCCATCCCCCTGTGCCCAGCTGCCATTACTGTTCTGCAGGTCCTGCTCTTCTTCGCTTTGCTCCGCATCACTGTCACTACTGTTTCCATCCGACATGTACACATTTTGACAAATGGCCTTGACTGCCTTCTTGAAGAGGAATGGAACCTCACTGTCAGCTTTCCGCCACATCCAGTGCTTGAGGATGGTGTTGACATCCTCCTGGCGAAGGTGATTGTACTGCTTTAGAGCCACATCCTTAGGCAAATACTTTGCTTCAATATAGTCGCCCCAGGCCCTTTGTAGTTCGGCCCAGGGGACTCTTCCCTTTCCTGTACTGGTAGACATCTCTAAAAATCGGTTTGTGACTGAATCAGCAGTATAAATAGACAGCTGACAAACTGTATATATCCCCCATGAACCTGCCAATAAGTATTTTCTTGCATTGTAGGTCATGGCCTTCCACCTCTTCAGGACTTGGCAGGATGGGGTATCCATCCTCCTCCTTCTTCATTTTAATTTCCAGGCATTTTTTCTTCCCCATAGACCCATCTGGGTCACCCTCGCTGCTGTCAGTCAGCAAGGGCTCTGAAATGCTAGCATGTTAGTGTATTCTCCTTGAGGCAGAATATGCTCTTACCAAAGGACTTGATGCACCATTGTGCAAAATCTTTCATCATTAGGTTATCCCCCCAATTCTCATGACAGGCCTTGGAGGATGTTCCCCCGTTTCTGTTGTTGTAATCAAAGCTGTTTGAAATTGTGAGAAGTATACATGAATAGAATAGAGCATTATACCCACAATGTGATTGAAGGATGTCTACTCTTCATGTATGCAGCAAGAACAACAACCCACATTCCAAATTGCTTGTGTGCTGCCTCTGTAAAATCTTTCATGGCTTGGGATCTGTGCTTCTCCAGCATACTAGTGTAAAGGAATCAGTCAATTCCAATCTGCTAGAATGATTGCCATGCACATACCACTGCTGCAGCTTCAGAGGCAGTGGTTTCTCCAACCACTCCTTCGCCATCACCATGTACTTTTTTTTCTGACTCTGGGACAACTTCAGCTCAACTTTACCAAGGGCTCTCTTGTAGGCTTTCAGGTAGGCTGGCAATCCAGACACGCTCTGCAAGAGCTTGAGCACCAACTTGTATATTTGCTTGTAGTGCATGGTTGTTACAATCCACCCCCATTTTTCTCTTCACCATCGGACCCCCTCCTCATCACTCTATCCAAACCTCCACTTATGGCCAAGCAACCATTACCATTGAACCCACCACCCCTAGAGAACCTGCCACCACTATCGTCTAGTGAACCATCCAAACCATTGTCACCCCTTGATCAGCCACCAGCCAAGCCCCTTGTCCCTGTCCCCTGGAACATCCACCGACAGGAATACTCCTCAATGGAAACATACCAAGAGCCACCCCCAGTAGAGAACCCACTGGAAGATCCAGATAGTCCGATGGAGGACGTGCCGCCCTTAGAGCCAGAACCAGTCATTCGCTATGAACCTGATGTTCCCAGAGTCCAGACACATACCCTATCCCTGGAAGAGTCCCCTATTGAACCCTGGGAAGCATACCTCACTCAGCCCAGTAGTCCTGTGTCCTGCAAGCACTCCCTGTCACCCACAAGTCCTTCCTCAGTGCCCATATGACAACGTACCAGTCAAGAGGGCAGTTACCAGTCAATCACCCCTTCAGCCTCATCGCCTATAGCTGGCACCTCGCCCCAAAGTCAGGGCTACCAGTCAACCTCTTCAGAAGGATCCGCAGACAATCCCTCAGCCACGCAGAGCCCCACAGACGATGCGGATAGCAACATGGCCCTTAATTGGGTCTCCATCAAAACCGACTACCATAAAGGGTAGCTGCTTACACTAGATGCCCATTAAGACCAGAATGGGCATGCAGAGATCAGATCTCCTCGGATCAGCCTCAAACCTCATGGTCGTCATCACATTATGACAATGCTTCTCTTCTTGGAATGACCCACCACCATTGTTCCCCAGTTAAGGATAGATTAGGCAATTCCCTGATCCTTCATTCACTCTTGCTCATTCTCCATTGTTCGACTCATACAGACCACAGCACTTATCCGCAGACCTTCATACGATACAGACAGACCCCTCTTGACCAGAACTACCTACCTTAGGGATTGTGGTCCGTGCGCCAGCCTGCCTGTATATAAGTGCCCAGCATTTCGACAGTCAAGCCCTAAGCTTGACTTGATTGACAATATCAATGTTCTTGAAAGCTCCCCTTGTGCCTCCCCTTTCCCTCATCTCTTACATAAGTCACTCAGAGTCGTCTCAAGTAAACTAGAGACTCTCTACTCCTTCAAAGTACTTGCCACCAAGTTTACACTTAGTACAAGTTGTACTATCAAGGCCTGTTGAAGCCTTAACAATGGTGGTCACAACATCAAGGTATGACCATTTTCAGATATTGAATGCAGTTTTCTTCGATCCATGTTTAACTTTGCAAAACAGATGTTGGCAAATAAGCTAGAAATATGTGAGAATAGCCCAATTTATTAGAGAGGGCACATACATTTGTCATGGTATCCCTGTCAAACTCTACCCCTTCTTGCCAGGTTCTCTTGATGCAGTCAGCAGTGTCTGTGATCATCTTCTCTCAGTCATTTGGGTTGGCAGCTTGGAACTTGGCAGCCTGGCTTTCCAATGTCCTGACATGCTCATCTGTCAGCATAATTTCCTGTCTAGATATGGATTTCTCTGTTAGTTGCCACACTCATAAGTAAATGGCATGGGCACTGCGCACATTTCTTCTGCCACTGGGCTTTGGGTTCTGGGAGTGGGATTGTCAGTATCCTTGTCTGCCAGCACAGTTTCTTTGCCAGATATGCTGCATATGCACTGTTATGTCAGTGGCTGCACTTATGAGTAAATGGCATGCGCACCCTTCTTCTGCCATCGGACTTTGGGTTCTGGGAGTGGGATTGTCAGTATCCTTGCCTGTCATAGCAGTTTTTTCACTAGATATGCTGCATACACATTGCTCTGTTAGTGGCCGCACTCATGAGTAAAAGGCATCCACACCTTTCTTCTTCTGTCAGAGTTTGGGTTCTGGGAGTGGGCTTGTCCATCAGCAGTTTCATTTTGCGATAAAGCCACTGGCAAATAAGCTAGAAATGCATTAGAACAGCCCAATATTGCAAGTGGTACACCTACAGCTCTTACAAGGTCCTTATTGAATGTAACACATTTGGGCCAGGCATTTGCGAAGCTGTTGAAAGCGTTTTTCACAATCTGTTCCCAGCCTGTATAACCAGCAGTGAGGAACTTATTGGTGCACTTATCTAATGTGCTGATTTGCTTGTCTGTCAACTTGAATCCCACTCCCAGGCTATATACACTTGCATTTTAACCCATGGGATTCAATGAGCAACTTGCATACACACCTGGGGTCATATAGATCCAGGTCTTCAGAAATAATGGACTCATAGCCTGAAGACAAGGTGGGGCTACTTGGTGGCAAGTTGTATTCAAAGTCAGAAGTGTTATTGTTTGGCCAAGGGTGCCCCTCAAAGAGACCCAATTGTCTTGCCTTGGTTTTTGTGGGCATTGCTGTTGTTCTGCTGGTGCTGGGGAGATCGAAGGAAAACAAACAATGTAAGGGTGCAGTCTGGCACATTGAGAGTTGGGGGGGATTTTTGGTATATTATGTGCTTGCTACTTTAGTTCCTTGTTACCATAGATTTGTTGATTGGTAGTCTACATTTGTTGATTGGCAACATGACTTCGTTATCAGCAGCCAATCTATCAGAGCACTTGTACATTGAGATGCCCTCTTTCATTCCCACCAGCCCCCTTGGCACTCAGAGAAGCCAACCTAGCATTATGTCCAGGATCCCAGAGCTGACACAACCAGACCTTGCACGGCTCTGCGCAAAATACCTTAGAGCCCAATTCAAATACAAGTTAAATGCATGGTTGTCAGGTGCCTCTGTGCATCAGGAAAGTGCCCCCATGATAATTTGGGTTCGTTAGCGATAATTAATAATATTTTACAAGTAAATTATATTATCGCTCGCTAGCTTGCCGCCAGTAGCCAACTTCAGATTATTGATAAATTATTGTGTTTCCGTGCGATCTTCCGTGTGATATTGTTGGATAATTCTTAAAACAATCACACATATTTTTGCGACAATAAATAGATCATATTATCGATGTAACTAACTTGTTGGCCTGACTACCACAACGGTACACTAACGCGGCCCATTGTCCACTGGTAATATCAACACCAGGTAACATAGAGATAAGAATCAAGGAGAACAACACAACGAACGAGGGACAAGAACCGAATGAGGAACAAGAACTGGTATAGAGACCTATTGTTGAGCTGAATTAAGTCAGTAAATATATAAAGTAAGAGAAGACCAAGAACATACAATAGGACTTGTAGATGAGAGGTGTGTTGAAA
>Ga0307510_10000462_pt1 | contig 39513 bp, 45 predicted proteins | sample 12_EM_MG_FD_207224 | JGI IMG/M metagenome (GOLD analysis project Ga0307510, IMG submission 207224) | Populus trichocarpa ectomycorrhiza microbial communities from riparian zone in the Pacific Northwest, United States - 12_EM | ecosystem: Host-associated > Plants > Roots > Unclassified | place...
ACCCGGCCGACGAGATCCTCGACGTGCACACGGCGCTCGAAGACCTCGGCCGCATCGATCCGCGCCTGGCCCGCGTCGTCGAGATGCGCTACTTCGGCGGCATGGAAGACGCCGAGATCGCCGAGGTGATGGGCGTCTCCAAGCGGACCGTGAGCCGCGACTGGGACAAGGCGCGCCTGTTGCTGGCCCACGCGCTGCGTGGCTGAAGACACTACTGACGATGGCCGACGTGGCCAGGCGCACGGCATGACCCTGCCGTCCCCCTTCGCTGGCGACTGGCCCGCGATCAGCGCGCTCCCGCCCAAGCACGCGTTCGGCGCGATACCGGCGCGCATCGTGCTAACAGGCCCTAACCCAGCCAGAGCACCGACAGCAACGCGGCCGACAGCGCGAGGATCGCGCCGAGCAGGGCCAGCAGACCCGTCAGCTCGGTCTCGCGCGACTGCACCTGCAGGCGCGAGCCGAGGTGCTGGTAGACGCCGCGCAGGTCTTCCGCGGTGCCGGCGTAGTGATACTCGCCGCCGGTCATGCGCGCCACCTCGCGCAGCGTCGGCTCATCCAGCCGCATGTAGATGGCCATGCCGTCTTCGGCGAGCGCCGCGCCGTCGACCGTGCCCAGGCCGATGACGTAGATGCGCACGCCGCGATCGGCGGCCATCTTCGCGGCTTCCAGCGTGTCGATGCCCATCGTGCGGCGGCCATCGCTGAGCAGGATGATCGCGGCCGAAGCGTAGGAGCCGGGCGCGACCGGGGTGAACGGCTTCGGCGCGGGCTTGTCGCTCTCGTCGCGGCCGCGCACCTTCTGTCGCGGGCCGAAGGTCATGTCGCCGAGAGAGATGCCCTGGTCCGGAAACAGCTCGGCCAGGCACACCACGATGGCGTTGCCGATGGCCGTGCCGAGCTGCATCTGGAACGCGTCGATGGCGCCGACCAGCGCGGCCCGATCGAGCGTCGCGCCTTGCACGACCTGGGCGCTCCCCGCGAAGGTGACGAGGCCGACGTCGATGTTCTTCGGCAGGTCCTGCAGAAAGCCCTTGGCCGCCTCCTGCGCCGCCGCCAGGCGGGTGGGTTTGACGTCGGCCACGCGCATGCTCAGAGACACGTCCATCGCCAGCATGATGGTGGGCCGGGTCCACGGCAGCGTCAGCGGGGCCATCGGTCGCGCGGTGGCGAACAGCAGCACCGCGCAGGCCAGCAGCATCAGCGCCGGCGGCACGTGCCGGCGCCAGTGGCGGCGTGATGCTTCGCGAACCGCGGCGAGGTTGCTGAAGCGCAGCGCCGGCCGGCCACGGCGCAAAAGCCACAGGTACAGCCACGGCAGCGCGGGCAGCGCCAGCAGCAACCACAGGAACTGAGGCCACAGGAAGGTCATGGATTCGCCACCCGCTTGCAGAGGCTTCATCCTAGCGGCAAGCGGGGATTCGCGAGGGCCGTCCGAGGAGAAGGCATCATGCGGGCATGAACGCACCGACCTCACCGCTCGAACTGGACGCCGTTGGCAAACGTTCCTCGTCGGACGCCGATCCGCAGGAGAGCGCCGAATGGCGTGACGCGCTGCATGCGCTGATCGAGGCCGGCGGCCCGGCGCGGGCGCGGCAGATCCTGGACATGCTCGCCCAGACCGCGCGCGAGCGCCGCATCGGCTGGCAGCCTGAACTCGCCACGCCCTACGTCAACACCATCTCGGTCGATGACCAGCCGGTGTTTCCGGGCGACCTGGCGATCGAGGAGCGGCTCGCGTCGCTGATGCGCTGGAACGCGCTCGCGATGGTCGTGCGTGCGAACCACAGCTATGGCGAACTCGGCGGGCACATCGCCAGCTACGCGAGCGCGGCCGATCTGTTCGAGACCGGCTTCAACCATTTCTTCCGCGGGCAGGACGTGCAGCGTGGCGGCGACCTGGTGTTCTTCCAGCCGCACAGCGCCCCGGGCGTGTATGCGCGCGCCTACCTCGAAGGGCGGCTGAGCGAGGACGACCTGCTGCACTACCGCCAGGAACTGACGGCGCCGGCCTTCACCGACGGGCACGGCGCGCGCGGCCTGAGCAGCTATCCGCATCCTTACCTGATGCCCGACTTCTGGCAGTTCCCGACCGGCTCGATGGGCATCGGCCCGATCAGTTCGATCTATCACGCACGCTTCATGCGCTACCTGACGCACCGCCACCTGGTCGACTGCGAGAGCCGAAAAGTCTGGGGTGTGTTCGGCGATGGCGAGATGGACGAGCCGGAATCGATGAGCGCGCTGACGCTCGCGGCGCGCGAGAAGCTCGACAACCTGGTGTGGGTCGTCAACTGCAATCTGCAGCGCCTGGACGGCCCGGTGCGCGGCAACGGCCACATCGTCGACGAGCTGGAGATGCTGTTCGCCGGTGCGGGCTGGAACGTGATCAAGCTGGTCTGGGGCAGCGACTGGGATGGCCTGTTCGCGCGCGACACCACCGGCGCGTTGGCGCGCGCCTTCGCGAACACCGTCGATGGCCAGATGCAGACCTTCGCGGCCAAGGACGGCCGCTTCAATCGCGAAACCTTCTTCGGTCAGAACGACGAACTCGCGCGCCTCGCGCAGGGCATGACCGACGAGCAGATCGACCGCCTCAAGCGCGGTGGCCACGACCTCGTGAAGATCCACGCCGCGTACGCCGCCGCGGCCGCGCATGTTGGCCAGCCGACCGTCATCCTCGCCCACACCAAGAAGGGCTACGGCATGGGCAGCGCGGGGCAGGGGCGCATGACGACGCACTCGCACAAGAAGTTCGAGAGCGCCGACCTGATCGGTTTTCGCAACCGCTTCAATCTGCCGCTGAGCGACGAGCAGGCGACCGCGCTGACCTTCTGCAAGCCCGCGCCCGACAGCCCCGAGATGGTCTATCTGAAGGAACGCCGTGCCGCGCTCGGCGGCAGCCTGCCGCTGCGGCGCACCGATTGCGCTCCGGTGCCGGTGCCCGAGGCCGCAAGCTATGCACGCTTCGCGCTCGACGCGCAGGGCAAGGAGATGAGCACGACGATGGCCTTCGTGCGCATGCTCGGCAACCTGCTGAAGGACGATGCGCTCGGCCAGCGCATCGTGCCCATCGTTGCGGACGAGGCGCGCACCTTCGGCATGGCCAACCTGTTCAAGCAGGTCGGCATCTATTCGAGCGTGGGCCAGCGCTACTCGCCGGAAGACATCGATTCCATCCTCAGCTACCGCGAGGCCAAGGACGGGCAGATCCTGGAAGAGGGCATCAGCGAGGCCGGCGCCATCGCGAGCTGGACCGCGGCCGCGACCAGCTACAGCGTGCATGGCTTCGCGATGCTGCCGTTCTACATCTACTACTCGATGTTCGGCTTTCAGCGCGTGGGTGATCAGATCTGGGCGGCTGCCGACCAGCGCCCGCGCGGCTTTCTGCTCGGCGCCACTTCGGGTCGCACGACGCTGGGCGGCGAGGGCCTGCAGCATCAGGACGGCACCAGCCATCTGGTGGCCGCGACCATCCCGAACTGCAAGGCCTACGACCCGGCGTTCGCCGGCGAGCTCGCGGTGATCGTCGATGCCGGCATGCGCGAGATGCTGGTCGAGCAGAAGGACGTCTTCTACTACGTCACGCTGATGAACGAGAACTACGCGCAGCCGTCGTTGCCGGCGGATGTTCATGGCGACGTGCTGCGCGGTGGCTATCACTTCGGCCGCTACGGCACTGGTGAGCGCGAGGTCACGCTGATGGGCTCCGGCGCCATCCTCACGGAAGTGATCAAGGCGGCCGAGCGGCTCGCCGAGCAAGGCTGCGTGGTCACGGTGTTCAGCGTCACGAGCTGGAGCGAGCTCGCGCGCAATGGCGCGGCAGCGCAGGCGGCGATGTTGCGTGGCGAACGCGAACTGCCGACGCCGTTCGTCGCCGCGCTGCTGGCGCAAAGCGCGGGGCCGATCGTGGCCGCGTCCGACTACGTCCGAGCCGTGCCGGAAAGCGTGCGCGCGTGGTTGCCTGCGGGGCGGCGCTTCCTCACGCTGGGGACCGACGGCTTCGGTCGAAGCGACACCCGCGCGGCGCTTCGCGAGTTCTTCGGCGTCAGCGCCGACAGCATCGTGCGCGCGGCCTTGTCGACCTTGCAGGAGCAGCCATGAATGTTCTTCGAGCCATGACCGAGACCGAGTTCCTCGCTTGGCGCGAAGAGGCCATCCCCGCGTACGCCGCCGACAAGGTCGCCTCCGGGCAATGGGCGCAGGACGATGCGCTGGACTTGTCGCGCAAGGAGTATCAGGAGTTGCTTCCTGATGGCGTGCACACGAAGGACAACCACTTCTATTCCATCGTCGACGCCCACGCTGCGCCGGTCGGCGTGCTGTGGTTCGCGGTCAAGACGAAGTTTGCGGCCCGGATCGCCTATGTGTTCGACGTGAGCGTGCAGCCGCAGCGGCAGCGCGAAGGCCATGCGCATCGCGCGTTCGTCGCGCTGGAGGAAGAGGTGCAACGGCTCGGCCTCTCCGGCATCGCGCTGCATGTCTTCGGGCACAACACCGCGGCGCAGGCGCTGTACGCCAGGCTCGGCTTTCAGCCCACCAACATCAGCCTGTACAAGCCGGTGGGTGCGGCCGGCGCCTGAGCATTCCTGTCGACGTCACCACGACCCGAACGATCGAACGAAATCGACGAAGGCGCGCAGCGGCGCCGGAAGATAGCGCCTTCCCGGGTAGTAGAGAAACGGCCCCGAGAAGCGCGGCCACCATGCCTCCAGCAAAGGTTCGAGCGCGCCGCTGTCGAGGTGCGGGCGCAGCCAGTCCTCGAACAGATAGATCACGCCGCTGCCCGCCACCGCCGCATCGACGGCCAGGTCGGTCGCGGCGCCGAGGCGCACGAGCAGCGGGCCTGTCGGATCGATCTTCACCGCTTCGCCGTTGCGCTCGAACTCCCACGCGGGGATCAGGCCGCTCGAGAACTGACCGCGCAGACAGGCATGCGCCAGCAGCTCGCGCGGATGTTCGGGGCGGCCGTGCTGGTCGAGATAACGCGGTGATGCGGCCGTTGCAAAACGCTGCTCGCGCGGGCCGATCGGGATCGCGATCATGTCCTGCTCTAGCCGCTCGTCGTAGCGGATGCCCGCGTCGCAGCCCGCCGCCAGCACATCCACGAAGCTGTCCTCGGCGATGACGTCGAGGCGAATGTCGGGATAGGCGGCGAGGAAGGGCGGCACGATGCGCGGCAGCACCAGGCGCGCCGCGCTCACCGGCACGTTCAGGCGCAGCGTGCCGGCCGGTCGATCGCGAAAGCCGTTGACCACATCCACCGCCGCTTCGACTTCTCCCAGCGCCGGGCCGAGCCGATCGAGCAGGCGCGCACCGGCTTCGGTCGGCGCGACGCTGCGTGTCGTGCGGTTCAGCAGCCGCACACCGAGTTTGGTTTCGAGCCTGCGCACCGCTTCGCTGAGGCGCGAGGCGCTGGTGCCGCTCGCACGCGCGGCTTCTCTGAAGCCGCCGGACCGCGCCACCGCCACGAATGCAGTCAGATCTCCAAGGTCAGTCGCCATTGTTCGCAAGTCCGCACAGCCTGTGCCGATTGGACCATGTTGTCGTGCGCGGCGTGGCTGCCTACATTGGCTTCATCACTTCATCACTTCACACGACATGCCATGACCACGCACGACATTCAAACCACTTCGACCGTCGCGTCGACATTCACGCTCGGCGATCGCCGCGTCAACCGCCTCGGCTACGGCGCCATGCAGCTCGCCGGTCCGGGCGTATTCGGCCCGCCCAAGGACCGCACTGCCGCGCTCGCGGTGCTTCGCGATGCGGTCGAAGGCGGCGTCAACCACATCGACACGAGCGACTTCTACGGGCCGCACATCACGAATCAGCTCATTCGCGAGGCCCTCCATCCTTACGGCGACGACCTCGTGATCGTCACCAAGATCGGCGCGCGCCGCGGTGCCGACGGCTCCTGGAACCCGGCCTTCTCCGCCGCGGAACTGACTGCCGCGGTGCACGACAACCTGCGTCACCTCGGGCTCGATGTTCTCGAGGTCGTCAACCTGCGCATCATGTTCGATGTCCACGGCCCCGCGGAGGGCTCGATCGAGGCGCCGCTCTCGGCGCTGGCGCGGCTCCAGCAGCAAGGGCTGGTCAGGCACATCGGTCTGAGCAACGTGACGACCGCACAGGTGGCCGAGGGGCGCGGCCTCTGCGACATCGCGTGCGTGCAGAACCAGTACAACCTCGCGCACCGTGGCGACGATGCGCTGATCGATCAACTCGCTGCCGCCGACATCGCCTACGTGCCGTTCTTTCCGCTCGGCGGATTCACGCCCTTGCAGTCGACGGCGCTGTCGGAGGTCGCGAAGGCGCTCGATGCGACACCGATGCAGGTGGCGCTCGCGTGGCTGCTGCAACGCTCGCCCAACATCCTGCTGATTCCCGGCACCTCGTCGGTGGCGCATCTGCACGAGAACCTCGCCGCGGCGCGGTTGACGCTGTCGCGCGATGCGCTGCTGGCGCTCGACGGCATCGGCGTTTCGGGCAGTGCCAGCGAGCACTGAGATACCGGGCCACGCCGTCGAACCGCGAGGGGGATTCCACGCATGACAGCGCTGCCGAGGCGCCGCATCATCGGCCTCCCGTTGTCCACGAAGAAGGCTCACCCATGTTGAATCCCGATCGCAGCGCCAGCCGTGTCGTCCGCCATGTCGTCCTGATGGTGCTGGGCCTCTTCCTCGCCGCAGCGAACGCATCGGCGGGGAGCATTCTCTTCATCGGCAACAGCTTCACCTTCGCCTGGGGTTCGCCGCTGCGCTACTACCGCGCCGACACCGTGACCGACATGAACAGCCTCGGGATAGGCGGCATGCCGGCGTTGTTCAAGTCCTTCACCTCGCAGGCCGGGCTCGATTACGACGTCTACCTCGAAACCGAGCCCGGTGTCGGCGTCGACTGGCACGTGGCGAACCGACTGGGCGTGATCGGCAAGCGCCCGTTCGACACGGTGGTGATGCACGGCTTCAGCACGCTCGATCCCAAGAAGCCCGGCGACCCGGCCGTGCTCGTGAGTTCGGTGCGGCAGATGGCCGACTTCCTGCGCGAGAAGAATCCCGCGGTCGATCTGCGCCTGATGGCGACCTGGCCGCGCGCCGACCTCACCTACCAGGCCACCGGCGCGTGGTACGGCAAGCCGATCGAGGCGATGGCGCGCGACGTGCGCACCGGCTACGACCTCGCTGCCGCCGGCACGCCCAACGTGAAGGGCGTGCTGCCGGTCGGCGAGGCGTGGATACGCGCGATGCAGACCGGTGTGGCGGATCAGAACCCGTACGACGGCATCGATGCCGGCAAGATCAACCTCTGGACCTACGACAGCTACCACGCGAGCGCCTACGGCTACTACCTGGAGGCGCTCGTCGTCTTCGGCAGCATCACCGGCCGCGATCCGCGCTCGCTCGGCGACAACGAATGTTCCGGCTTCGAGCTCGGCATGTCGCCGGCCCAGGTGCATGCGCTTCAGCAGGTCGCGTTCGATCAGGTGGCGGCATCGGGCAAGCTGCGCGCCGCGCCGTTGATCATCGAGAAGCCGGTCGAACCAGCGCGCTGCACGCGAGCGCGCTGATCGCCGCGCTCGCCGACCCGCCGTCCTGCCGCCGCACGAGGTCTTCGCTGACAGACCGCGTGCGGTGCATCCGCCTAGCCTTGTGCCTTGAATCGGCTCAAGGAGTTCGGCGTGGAAAAGACTTCGGAACAGATGTACAGCGATCTGCTGCTTCAGCTCGGCAGCCCGACGATCGTGGAACCGGATGTGCTGGTCGGCTACCTGCGCGACGTGGAGCGCATGCATTCGATGGGCCACATCACCGAATGGCAGCTCGAGCATGCGCGCAATGCCTACGAGGCCACCATCGAGCGCGATCCGCGGCAGAGCGCCGCGCCTTCCGACATCAAGCTCGTCGGTGACCTTCATCCCGATCCGATCAGCGGCGCGCCGGGTGCGCACCCGGTCGGCACCGGTGTGGGTGCGGTCGCCGGTGGCGCCGCAGCAGGTGCTGCGGTCGGGGCGATGGCGGGCCCGGTCGGTGCGCTGGTCGGCGTGGCCGTGGGCGCGGTGGTCGGCGGGCTGGCCGGCAAGGGCATGGCCGAGATGATCGAGCCGACGGCGGAGCCGGCCTATTGGCGCGAGAACGATGCGCGTGCGCCCATCGCCGCCGAGCCGGTCTATCGTGGCGACGACGTGAGGCTGCCATGATGCACCTCGCGCCACGCAAGCACCGCGGCTCTCGGGCGGACGACGCAGCGGAGGAGTCCGACCCGGCGATGCTGCCCGTCGAGCCCGACGAAGGCCTGGTGCCGCCCGCGATCCCCGACGATCCGGAACACGATCGCGTGGTCGATCCCGAGGCCTGACCGCGCGTCAGCCGCGCGAGTACGACTTCTTCGCGCGTCAGCCGCGCGAGTGCGACTTGTTCAAGGCCACGGCTGCGCGAATCAGCGCCTTCAGCGCGGCCTTGTCGATCTTGTCGGCTTCCTGAAAGTCGATTGCGCGCCTGACATTGCCATCCATGCTGGAATTGAAGAGGCCTTTCGGGTCGTCGAGCGACGCGCCCTTCGCGAAGGTCATCTTCACGACCTTCTTGTACGACTCACCGGTGCAGATCAGTCCGTCGTGCGACCACACCGGCGTGCTCCATTTCCATTCCTCGACCACGCCCGGGTCGGCCTCCTTGATCAGCGCACGCAATTGAGTCAGCCGTTCACCGCGCCAGTCGCCGAGGCTGGCGATCTTCGCGGTGATGAGCTCGGATGCGGACTCGCTGCTGATCGGGGCGTTCTTCTTCGTTGCCATGCAGGTGGCCTTTCTCTGCGCCTCAGCGGCGCGCCTGGATCATCTTCCATCCGTTGCCCGATGGGTCGCGAAAGCCGGCATCGACGGTGCCGAAGCGCTCGACCGGCTCCTGCGTGAACTCCACACCGCGCGAGAGCATGCGGTCGTGGGCGGCGCGGCAATCGTCGACCGTGAGCACCAGCGGCGGCATCGCACCTTTGGCGACGAGCGCACGCAGCGCCTGCGCCGTGGCCGCATCGAGCATCGGTGGCCCCGGCATGAACAGGCCGAGCTGGAAGAACGGCTGCTCCGGGTGCTGCACCGTGAGCCAGCGGTAGTCGCCATTCTTCACATCCGTGTGGACACGGAATCCGAGTTTGTCGACATAGAACGCGAGCGCTTCTTCCTGGTCTCTCACGTACAGACCGACTGTTTCGACACCTTGAGTCATGGGACCTCCTTTGTTGGAGATCCGTTTATATCGCCGGCCTCGCGCCGCCGCTTCTCCGAAACTGCGGTCGTGAGATCGGGCCGCTGCGCCGCGCGCAGAACGCACGCGGGAACGCGGCCCGGCTCGCTTGCAGCGGCGCGTGCGCGCGTCCGCACCGCGCTCGGATGTTCGCCGGTGATGTCGCGAAAGGTGCGCCCGAACGTGCCCAGACTTTCCCAGCCGGTCTGGAACGCGATCTCGGTGATGGGCAACTCGGTGTCGCGCAACAGCGCGGTCGCGCGCTCGATGCGCCGCGTCAGCAGGTAGCGGTGCGGCGGAATGCCGAAGGCCTGCTTGAACGACCGCGCGAAGTGCGCCTCGGACACGCCGCTGACGTCGGCCAGGCGCTGCACCGACCAGGCCTCGTGCGAGGCGGCGTCCATGCGGTCTTTCGCGCGCAGCAGGCGGCGCAGCAGCTCGGGGTCCTGGCTCGCGGGGTCTTCGCTCATGCCGCTGGTTCGATGCCGCTGCCCGCTGCGCTGCGCCGTCGTCAGCCGACGTGCTTGCCGAAGTGGTACAGCGAGCGCTCCAGCGCAGTGGCCGCGGCACCCGCGTTGTACGAGCCGCGCTGGTCGCAGTTGAAACCGTGGTTGGCCGCGTAGAGATGGACCTCGACCTCCGGATGCGCCTGCTCGAAGGCCTTCACGCTCTCGACCGAGATGTGCGCATCCTGGTCGCCGAAGTGCGCCATCGTCGGCACCGCGGGATGCCGCGAGGGCTCGGTGCCCACCGTCATGCCGCCACCGTAGTAGGCCACGGCCGCGGACAGGCCGCGCACCTTCTCTGCGGCACGCCACACCAGCAGGCCACCCCAGCAATAGCCCACGACGCCGACCTTGCCGGCCTTCGCCGCATAGTCGACCGCGGCCTGCACGTCCTGCAGCACGCCGGGCGCCGGCAATGCTTCGATGGCCGCCTTCAGGCGCGAGCCCTGGGTCATGTCGTCCGGCGTGTAGCCGAGTTGCACGTCGGGCTCGGAGCGGTCGAAGGTCGACGGTGCGATCGCCAGATAGCCGGCCGCCGCGTAGCCGTCGGCGACGCCGCGGATGTGCGAGTTGACGCCGAAGATCTCCTGCAGCACGACGATCGCGCCCTTGGGCGTACCCGACGGCTCGGACACGTAGGCGGTCGACTTGAAGCCGTCGGCTGCGGTGAGGGTGATGGTGGAAGAAGAAGCCATTGGGGGAACACTCCTGGTGGTTCGGGCAGCGGCGAGGTGCGCTGCTGCGTCAGCCTCGACTGTTGCACACGGGCGCGAGCCCTGCTCGGGGCCAGGCTTTCAGAGCTGGCTGGAAACGCGGCGTCGCGTGAGCGCCAGGTTGGCCGCGATCATCGCGGCGATCAGCGTCACGAGCCACGAGAAATACATCCACAGCAGGAACAGCGGAAACGCCGCGAAGCTGCCGTAGACCGCCTTGTAGGTGGGCAGCTGGACGAGGTAGGCCGCGAAGCCGCGCTTGCCGAGTTCGAGCGCGGTGCTTGCGATCAGGCCGCCGACGATGGCGTGGCTCCACGGCACCTTGGCGTTCGGCACGAAGTGGAACAGCGCGGTGAGCACCACCAGGCTCAGCAGCGCCGGCCCCAGGCCCAGCAGGAACGACAACGACGGCGGCAGCGCGCCGATCAGGCCCATCGAGATGCCCAGCACATACGAGGTGGCCCACAGGCTCAGTCCGAGCACAGGCGGCCCGACGGCCAGCATCAGCAGGTACAGGCCCACCCTGCGCAGGAACGGCCGGTTGCGCTTCACCTGCCACATCTGGTTCAGCGCGTTCTCCACCGTCAGCAGCAGCGCGACCGCGGTGAACAGCAGGAAGAGCGAGCCCACCCAGGTCAGGCTGCTCGCGTTCGCGGCGAACTGCGCCAGGTACTTGAGGATGGTGCGCGAGATGTCGGCCGGCAACAGGCCCTTCAGCACGTACTCGTCGATCATGCGTTCGAAACGGTGGAAGGCCGGGAAGCGCGTGAAGAGCGCGAAGCTCACCGCCAGCAGCGGCACCATCGCCAGCAGCGTCGTGAAGGTCAGGCTGCCGGCGACCTGCGGCAGGCGCTCTTTCCTGACGCGCTGTATCGTGAAACGCATCAGGCTGAACATGGGTAGTCGAGGGCGATGAGGTGGTGCGAACGGGCGGGCATCGGGATTTGCCCGGATGCGGCTGTGACGATGCGAAACGGAACCCGGATCAGGACGATACTTGAAGCCCGTCCGGCCCCATGCGCTTCGCAACGCCCATGTCCGCAGCCCTGATCGCAGCCCTGTTCTTCACCGTGGCCCTCCTGGTGGTGACGGCGTACTTCCTGCTGGGTTCGGTGCCGCTGCTGACCCTGGCGCACGACACGCCGATGGACTCGCGCTTCGTGCGCAGCTTCTTCAACATCTACTACCTGGCCGCGATGTTCACCGCCGGCGCCACCGCGTTGAGCTGTGCACTCGCGGGCCGAGCCAGCCTCGCCGCCGTCGCTGCTGCACTGGTGCTGGTGGCCGTGCTGATGCGTCGCCAGATCATCCCGAAGATGGCGGCGTTGGGGGCGCAGATCCCGGTCGGCGAAGGCCCTGCGGTGCGCGCGTTCCGCCGCACGCACCTGACCGCGATCGCGGTGAATCTGGTGCAGCTCGTGATCATCGTCTGGACGCTCATCGCCGCGTCGCGGCCGTGAACCGCGCGCAATGACGGCGACGAGCCGCGCGCCGGCTCACTGGATCGGATAGCCCTTCCACAGCCATTCGAGTGCAGACGGCAATGTCTGCGAGATGGTCGGCCGGTCGACGTGCTTGGCGTTGCGCGCGAACAGGAACTGGTAGTGGTAGCCCTTGGCGGCCAGCACCTTGGCCATCAGCTCGGCCGACATCGTCCAGTCGTGCATGCCGTCCGGGATGGTCGCGTTCGGATAGTAGAGATCCTGGTCACCCATCTCGAACCAGTAGCGGATCGGCTTGACGGGTGCGCTCGGGATCAGCGGCGTGCCGGGCGCTTCAGACGGCGTGAGCACGCCGGCCTTCACCGTGAGGTTCGGGCCGGCCGGCCCGGTCCAGGCGCTGTGGTATTCCCACGCGCCGCCGCGCAGCGACGGGTCCCACGGCCATTGCTGGTTGGTCATCGTCGGCGAGTACGCGAGCACGCGGTGATAGAGCTCTGGGTGGAACCACGCCATCGTGAACGCGGCCGTGCCGCTGGAGCTCAGGCCCATCGTCGCGCGGCCTTCGGGGTCCTTGGTGAGCTTGACGCCGGCGCGCTGTTCGACGAGCGGCAACACCTCGCGCTCCACGAATTGCGCGTAGGTGCCCGAGACCGTGTCGTACTCGCGGCCGCGCTGCGCGCCCTGCGCATCCTGGCCGCCGTTGCCGATCTGGATCGAGACCATGGCCGGCACGCGCTTTTGCTGGATCAGGTTGTCGAGCGTGGTGTTCACGTCCTTCCACGCGCCCGAGCCGCCGTCGCCGATCACGATGAACGGCACTGCGGTGCCGCGCAGGTAGTTCGGCGGCACGTAGACGTCGACCGTGCGCGTCCAGGTGCCGGGATGGCTGGTGGTGACGATCATGTTCGACTTGTCGCCCGGCACCGTGGTCGTGCTCATGATCGAGCTGTTGCCGCAGCCCGCCACGTCGTCGCGGATCAGGCCGGGGTTGTAGATCGTGCTGTCCTTCGACGCGATCGTGAACGACAGCGTCGTGCCCTTGGGCACGCCTTCCTTTGCGAGCGTCTCGGGCGCGGGCGTGTGCGTGGGGCCGACGATGTAGTTGCCCTCGGCACCAGTCGGCGGCAGCGTGCCGTCGGGCAGTTCGGTGGCGCGCGGGTACTTGGGATTCATCGGATCGCGCGTCGGCGGCTGGGTCTTGAAGTCCAGGCCCGTGGTGTCGATGAAGAAGGGCGCCTTCGGGTCGCTCGTGTTCGCGTTGGGCGGCACCGCGAAGTTCTGCGTGACGCAGTTTGGCGGCGTCTGGGTCGGCGTCTGCGTCTGCCCGAACGCCGGTGGCGCAACGCACGCAGCAACGCTCAATGCCGCCGCGAGGGCGTGCAGCTTCATCGTCATGGTTTGTCTCCGTGAGTGGTGCGAGTCTTGGGGCTCGTCGTGCGCGGAGTATGTCCAAGGGCAGTCGGGGGGTCAACGCGAGACTGCTGCGGGCGCGGACGGTGGCGGTGCTACATTGCCGCGCGATGTCATCCCCGTCTCCCTTCAAGGCCGAGAGCCGCGCGTTGCTGCACCTCGCCAGCCCGATCATCCTCTCGCAGATCGCCCAGGTCCTGATGGGTTTCGTCGACACCGTGATGGCGGGCCACGCCGGCGCGGTCGAGCAGGCGGTGGTGGGCCTCGGCGTCGCGCTGTGGATTCCGGTGTTCATCGGCCTGATGAGCGTGGTGCAGGCGGTCTCGCCCATCATCTCGCATCACTTCGGCGCCGGCGATTTCGACGCCGTTGCGCGCGATGCGCGTCAGGGCCTGTGGCTGGCGCTCGGCGCCGGCGTCGTGCCGCTGATCCTGGTGCCGTGGGCGCCGGCGCTGTTGGGCGTGGCGGGCATCGAGGCGGGCCTGGCCGACCGCGCCGGTCTCTTTCTCTGGGGCATCGGTCTGGGCTTGCCTGCCGCGCTGCTGTACCGCTCGCTCGCGTTCTACTCGGCCAGCATCAACCAGACGCGGCCCATCATGGTCCTGGCTTTCGTGGGCCTGGCCATCAACGCGTTTCTCAACTGGGTGCTGATCTACGGCCACTTCGGCTTGCCGGCGATGGGTGGGGCCGGCTGCGGCTGGGCCACCGGCATCGGCATGTGGGTCGCGCTGATCGCGCTCGCGTGCTGGACCGCGCGCGCGCCGGCCTACAAGGCCTGCTACGTCTGGCGGCATTGGGCCTGGCCCGACTGGGCGGTTCAGAAGCAGCTGCTGCGCCTTGGCCTGCCGATGGGCGCTGCGGGGCTGGCCGAAGTGGCCGCCTTCTCCAGCGTGGCGGTGCTGGTCGGCCGCTTCGGTGAAGTGCAGATCGCCGCGCACCAGATCGCGCTGAACTTCTCCGCGCTGATCTTCATGTTCCCGATGGGCGTGTCGGCCGCGATCGGGATACGCGTGGGGCACGCGCTGGGCGCCGGCGACGCGCGGCGCGCGCGCTTCGTGGCGTGGACCGGCGTGGCCGTGGGGCTGATCATCGCCACGCTCGCGATCGTGCCGATCATCCTGCTGCGGCATCAGGTCGCTGCGGTCTACAGCAGCGACGCGGCTGTCGAGATGCTGGCCGCGAACCTGTTCCTCTTCGCCGCGTTCTGGCAGCTCTTCGACGCGACCCAGGTCTGCGCGATCGGCGCGCTGCGCGGCTACAAGGTCACGGTGATGCCGATGGCGCTGATGCTCACCGCGTTCTGGGTCATCGGCGTGCCGGCAGGAACGTGGCTGGGCTACCGCGGCTTCTTCGTTGGCGAGCCGATGCAGGTCTATGGCTTCTGGGTCGGGCTGGTGATCGGGCTGGTGCTGGTGTCGGTGGGCCTCGCGATCGAACTGCGCCGCGTCGCCAACGCCGCGGTGCGCGCGGCGTCAGGCGTCAGCGCTGCACGCCCCAGCGCCGCACCGTGAGGCGCTCCAGCGTGTCGAAGCCCAGGCTCTCGACCAGCAGCCCGATCAGGATCACGCTGATGAGGCCCGCGAACACCTTGTCGGTGTAGAGCTCGTTGCGGTTCTGGAAGATGTACCAGCCCAGGCCGCCCTGGCCGGAGGTGGCGCCGAAGAAGAGTTCTGCCGCGATCAGCGTGCGCCACGCGAACGCCCAGCCGATGCGCAGGCCAGAGAGGATCGCCGGCAGCGCCGACGGCACCAGGATCAGCACCACGAAGCGCAGGCCGCGCAGCCCGTAGTTGCGCCCGCCCATTCGCAGCGTCTCGGGCACGCCCTGAAAGCCTGCATACGTGGCCAGCGCCAGCGGCCACAGCACCGAGTGCACCAGCACAAAGATCAGGCTGAGCTTTCCCAGGCCGAACCACAGCAGCGCCAGCGGCAGCAGTGCGATGGCCGGCAGCGGGTTGAACATCGAGGTCAGCGTCGAGAGCAGGTCGCGCCCGAAGCGCGACGACACCGCGAGTGCGGTGAGCGCGAATGCGGCGACGATGCCGAGCAGATAGCCCTGCGCCAGCAGCGCGATCGAGATCGCCGCCTTGTCGAGCAGTTCGCCGCTCGCGATGCCGGCGAAGAACGCGCGCGCGGTCTGCGTGAAGGTGGGCAGCAGCAGGTCGTTGTCGGCGAGGCGGGCGCCGAGCTCCCACAGCGATGCCAGCAGCATGATGATGATCGTCTTGCGCAACGCGGTCGTTTGCCACAGGCGTTGCAGCGGCGGCAGCGCGCGCTCGGCGGCGATGTCGGTCAGGGGTTCGAGCGTGCGTTCGAACTCCGGGCGAATCGGCGCGATCGAGCTGCTCATGAACGCACGCCGTGAAGAGGTGAGCCGGCGTCGTCGAAGAGCAGGGCATGGATGCGCCTGGCCTGCGACTGGAATTCGGCGCTGCCCAGGCTGTGCAGCCCGAACTGATGCGCATTGAGCTCGGCGCGAACCCGACCCGGATGCGGCGACAGCACGAGGATGCGGTTGCCCACGACCAGCGCCTCCTCGATCGAGTGCGTGACGAACAGCAGCGTGAAGCCCACGTCGTCCCAGAGCGCGAGCAGTTCCTCCTGAATGCGCCGGCGCGTCAGCGCATCGAGCGCTGCGAAGGGCTCGTCCATCAACAACACCTTGGGCTGCATCGCGAGCGCACGCGCGATCGCGACGCGTTGCTTCATGCCGCCCGACAACGTGTGCGGATAGACGTCGGCGAAGTCGGCCAGGCCCACTTTGGCGAGCGTGTCCAGCGCGCGTTCGCGGGCCTGCGCCTTGGGCAGGCGCCTGGAGGCCAGCAGCGGAAACATCACGTTGGCCAGCACGGTCTTCCAGGGCGGCAGCTGGTCGAACTCCTGGAACACGACCATGCGGTCGGGGCCGGGCTCGCGCACCGCGTGCCCGTCCAGGCGAATCTCGCCTTCGCGCAGCGGAAGAAAACCCGCGACCGCCTTGAGCAGCGACGACTTGCCGCAGCCCGAGGGCCCGAGCAGCACGAAGCGATCGCCGCGGTGCACATCGAAGCTGACGCGGTGCGTGGCGCGCACGACGCGATCGAAGCTCGCGTATTCGAGCGTGACGCCGTCGACCTGCAGCAGCGCGGCATCGGCGGCGATGGCACGCGGTGTGGACTGCGACGTGAGCTGCGCCGCGCGCGCTGGCGCCAAATCCACCGCTGCGCTGCGCAGCATCGCGTCGCCGGCCAGCGCGGACACCATGCTCAGTTCGCCGCCGCGTTGTGCGCGTCGTCGAAGAAGTAGTCCTTCGCCGAGGCCGGCTTGTTCTTGATCGCGCCGACGCGTTGCATGAACTCGGCCAGCGCCAGCGTGTTCTGCGGCGTCAGCTTGTAGTCGACCTCGGGGTTCTTGATGATGCCCAGAAGCAGCGCGCGGTCTATGCCCGACTTGTTGGTGCGGATGAAGATGTCGGCCGCCTTCTCGGGGTTGGCCTTGACGAAGCGTGCGGCCTCGGCGAGCGCATCGACGAAGGCCTTGTAGGTCTTCGGGTTGTCCTTGCGGAATTTCTCGGTGCCGTAGAGCACGGTGGCAGAGGCCGGGCCGCCGAGCACGTCGTAGCTCTTCAGCACGATGTGGGCCGCGGGGTTGCCCGCCAGCTCCTGCTCCTGGAACGGCGGGTTGCCGAAGTGCGCGGTGATCTCGGTGCCGCCCTTGATGATGGCGGCGGTGGCTTCCGGGTGCGGCACGGCCACCTGGTTCTTGTCGAAGCGGTTGAACTGCGCGTCGCCCCATTGCCTGGCCGACGCGAGCTGCAGGATGCGCGACTGCACCGAGACGCCGACGGCCGGCAGCGCGATGCGGTCCTTGTCGGTGAAGTCGGCGATCGTCTTCACGTTCGGGTTGTTCGAGACCAGGTAGTACGGGAAGTTGCCCAGCGACGCGATGCCGCGCACGTTCTGCCTGCCCAGCGTGCGGTCCCAGATCGTGAGCAGCGGGCCGACGCCGGCGCCGGCCACGTCGATCGAGCCCGAGAGCAGCGCGTCGTTCACGTTGGCGCCACCCGAGAGCTTGATGAACTCGACCTTCACGTCGATGCCCTGCGCCTTGGCGTGCTTCTCGACCAGCGCCTGGTCCTGCGCCACGTTGAGCAGCAGGTAGACGATGCCGAACTGCTCGGCGATGCGCAACTGGCCTTCGGCATGCGACGGCTGTGCGGCCGCGAAGGTGAATGCGGCCATGCCGAGCGCGGCGAGGCGGCGGGAGATTCTGAACATGCGGTCGGTCCCGGTGGAGCTTCGAAAGACAAGAAGCGGCCGCGCAGTCTAGGCAGCGCGACGCGACCACGGAACGAACGATTTCGTATGCCGTTATTCGAAAAAACGCTTGATGACTTTCGGGTGCTCTGCCGACCCCCGTGCGTCGTTCAGATCGCGGCCAACGCCTGCGCGAGATCGTCGCGCAGGTCTTCGAGGTCTTCCACACCGACGGACAGGCGCACCAGCCCGTCGCCGATGCCGAGCTTCGCGCGCGTCTCGGCCGGGATGGTGGCGTGGGTCATGATCGCCGGGTGCTCGATCAGGCTCTCGACACCGCCCAGGCTTTCGGCGAGCGCGAAGATCTGCACCGCCTCCAGGAAGCGCCGCGCGCCGGCGAGATCGGTCTTCAGATCGACCGAGATCATGCCGCCGTAGCCGCCGCCGGTCGCATGCATCTGCGCGCGCGCCAGCGCGTGCTGCGGATGCGAGGGCAGGCCGGGATAGTGCACGCGCGAGACCTGCGGCTGCGCCTCCAGCCACTGCGCGAGCGCGAGCGCGTTGCTGTTGTGCCGCTCGATGCGCAGTGCCAGCGTCTTCAACCCGCGCAGCGCGAGGAAGCTGTCGAACGGGCCGGCGATCGCGCCCACCGAGTTCTGCAGAAAGCCCAGGCGCTCGCGCACATCGTTCAGGCGCGGGTCGGCACCGACGATCGCGACGCCGCCGATCACGTCGGAGTGGCCGTTCAGGTACTTGGTCGCGGAGTGCACGACGATGTCGATGCCGAGCTCCAGCGGCCGCTGGTTGAACGGGCTGGCGAAGGTGTTGTCGACCGCGGTGAGGATGCCGCGCGAGCGCGCGATCTCGGCGAGCGCGCGCAGGTCGGCGAGCTTGAGCAGCGGGTTCGTCGGCGTCTCTATCCACACCAGCTTGGTTTGCGGCGTCAGCGCGGCCAGCAGGTTCTCGGGCTGCGTGAAGTCGACATAGCTGAAGCTCAGCGCCGCGCTGTGCCGACGCACCTTGTCGAAGAGGCGGAAGGTGCCGCCGTAGACATCGTCGCCACTCACCACATGCGAGCCCGCCGGGATCAGCTCGAGCACGGTCGAGATCGCGGCCAGGCCCGAGGCGAACGCGAACGCCTGCGAGCCGCCTTCGAGATCGGCCACGTTGCGCTCCCAGGCCCAGCGCGTCGGGTTGTGGCTGCGGCCGTAGTCCAGGCCCTTGTGCACGCCCGGGCTGCTCTGCACGTAGGTGGATGTGGCGTAGATCGGCGGCATGATCGCGCCGGTGCTCGGGTCGGGCGATTGCCCCGCATGGATGGCGCGCGTGGCGAAGTGCTGCTTGTTTTTTGGCGTGCTCATTGGAGGCTCCGGCGAAGATGGTTGAGAAGATCGAAGCGGGTGATCAGGCCGTGAAAGCCTTGCTCGTCGGCGACGATGGCGGTGAGGCCGCGATCGAGCACCGCGCGCAACTCGGCGATGCTCGCCTGCGGCGCGAGGGTCTGCGGCGACTCACTCATCGCCTGAGCCACCGGCTCGTGGTAGTGGGCGGCATCGGCCTGCACGCGCAGCAGCACATCGGATTCGTCGATCACGCCGACGAGCCGGCCGTCCTGCAGCACCGGCAGCTGCGAGACCTCGGCCAGGCGCATGCGCTGGAACGCCGTCAGCAGCGTGTCGTCCGGCGCGACCGAGACCACGCCGCCGTCTTCGGTGCGGCGCGAGACGATGTCGCGCAGATCGCCGTAGCGTGTTCGGGCCAGCAGGCCCTGGTCGAGCATCCACTGGTCGTTGTAAACCTTGCTGAGGTAGCGCGTGCCGGTGTCGCAGACGAAACTGACGACGCGCTTCGGCTCGGTCTGCGCGCGGCAGTAGCGCAGCGCCGCGGCCAGCAACGTGCCGGTGGACGAGCCGCCGAGAATGCCCTCGCGTTTGAGCAGCTCGCGCGCGCTCGCGAAGCTCTCGGCGTCGGGGATCGAATACGCCTGCGTCACGCCGCTCAGGTCGGCGATCCCGGGCACGAAGTCCTCGCCTATGCCTTCCACAGCCCACGAACCGGCCGTGCCCACCGTGCCGCTGCGAACGTACTCGGCGAGGATGGAGCCCGCGGGATCGGCCAGCACGATGCCGAGCTGCGGCCGCACCTTGCGGAAGAAGCGCGTGAGGCCGGTGAGCGTGCCGGCCGAGCCGACGCCGACCACGATCGCGTCGAGGTCATGCCCCGTCTGGGCCCAGATCTCGGGGCCGGTGCCGGTCTCGTGCGCGAGCGGGTTGGCCGGGTTGTTGAACTGGTCGGCGAAGAACGCGCCTGGGATCTCGGCCGCGAGTTTCGCGGCGCGGTCCTGGTAGTAATCGGGATGGCCCTTGGCGACATCGCTGCGCGTGAGGTGGACCTCCGCGCCCAGCGCCTTCAGGTGCAGCACCTTCTCCGACGACATCTTGTCGGGCACGACCAGCACCACGCGGTAGCCCTTGGCGCGCGCCACCAGCGCGAGGCCCAGGCCGGTGTTGCCGGCGGTGGCCTCGACCACCGTGCCGCCTTCGCGCAGGCGGCCGTCGCGCTCCGCGGCTTCTATCATCGCCACGCCGATGCGGTCCTTGATCGAGCCGCCGGGGTTCTGCGATTCGAGCTTGAGCATCAGCGTGCACGGGCCGGTGTCGAAACGCGTGACGCGCACCAGCGGCGTGTTGCCGATGAGGTCGAGAACGGCGGGGCGGGCGGCGGTGCTCATGCGCGGCACTGTACGCGCCATCGCGCGGCCTTGCGTCGGTGGTGGCGATCGACGCGGGACGGGCGGCTTGCATCGGGCGCGACGCGCTACAGTTTGCACGAGCCCCACTGACACGACCTGCGCCATGACCCTGTCGATGCACCAGCAAGACTTCGAATCGGCGCCGGTCCGCGCGCTGCGCGACGACCTCGCGCTGGCGCTGCGTGCGGCGGCGCGCCACGGGCTGGCCGAGGGCGTGTGCAACCACTTCAGCATCGAGTTGCCGGACCAGTCTGGCCGCTTCCTGCTGAACCCGCGCGGCCTGCTCTGGAGCGAGGTGCGCGCCGACGACATCGTGCTGATCGACGATCAGGGGCAGCGGCTCGCCGGCCGGCATGATGTCGAGCCGACCGCGATGTTCATCCACGCCGCGATCCACCGCATCGTCGGCCAGGCCTGTGTGCTGCACACCCACATGCCGTACGCGACCGCGCTGACCTTGACGACCGACCGCGCGCTCGACCCCAAGCTGTCGCAGAACGCGATGCGCTTTGACGGCCGCATCGCGGTCGATGCCCACTACAACGGGTTGGCGCTGGACGCGTCGGAAGGCGAGCGCATCGCCCGCGCGATGCAAGGTGCGGACATCGTCTTCCTCGGCAACCATGGCGTGGTGGTGTGCGGCCCGCGCATGGCGCACGCGTACGACGATCTCTACTACCTGGAGCGTGCCTGCATGGTGCAGGTGCTGGCGCAATCGACCGGGCGAACGCTGGTCCCGGTGGCACCCGAGCTCGCGTGCCGTGTCGGCGAGCAGACGCGCGGCGAGCGGCTGCAGAGCGAATTGTTCTTCGAGGCGTTGCGGCGCACGCTCTGATCGACGCACGCATCGCGGAGATGGCCGGCCGCGCCGCCCGGCTTCTGCTCCAATCCGGCTCTCGCGTTCGCAAACAAAGGATGCTCCATGACGATCAGCGCGTTGTTCGCCTTCCTCCACTTCGCCGCCGTGTTCGGCATCGTCGCCACCATCTTCCTGGAGTGGCAGACGATGAGCCCGAGCCCGACCTTGGCCGAGGCCAGGCGTCTGCAGCTCTGCGATCGGTGGTACGGCATCTTCGCGGTGGTGGTGCTGGTGGTGGGTGCCCTGCGCGTCTTCTACTTCGAGAAGGGCCTGGCCTTCTACATCCGCAACCCGTTCTTCAACGCCAAGCTCGGGCTGTTCGTGCTGGTGGGATTGCTGTCGATCTACCCGACGATCCGCTTCATCAAGTGGAGTGCGCAGACCCGCCAGGGCCTGGCGCCTGTGGTCTCCGAAGGCGAGTACAACAACATCATGAGGGTCTTGCGCATCGAGGTGGTCCTGTTGCTGGGCGTGGCCCTGTGCGCGAGCTTCATGGCGCGCGGCATCGGCCTGTGACCACAGGGTTATCCTCGGCAGCTTCCCCATTCACTCTTCAAGCGGTCCGCGCTTCGCCAACATGAACTCGATCAAGCTCGTCGCCGTGATTCTCATCGTCGCCGGCATCCTCGGCCTGGCCTATGGCGGGTTCAGCTACACAAAAGACACCACGGTCGTGAAGCTCGGCCCGATCGAGGTCTCCGCAAAGGAGAAGCAGACGGTCAACGTGCCGATGTGGGCCGGCATTGGCGCCATCGTGGTCGGCGGCTTGCTGCTCGTGATGGGCGGCAGGAAATAAGCAGCCGCCATCGGATCAAGTTCGAGGTTTCCATGAAGACGCTGTTCATCTCTGGTGCTCTGATGTTCGCTGCGGCCGCTGCGCAAGCCGAGCCGGTCGACGCACCCAGCCCGCGCGAGTTGCATGCGGCGCAATGCGTGGCCGCGCTTCAGGTCGACACCGAGCGCCTCGCCGCGGAAGTCAAGGCCGGCAAGGCGGAGTCGCGGCCGCTGCTGCAGGCGCGGCTGGAGGCCGGCGTGGCGTTCGTCGGCGATGCCTATCTGCAAGGCACGCGTGACGAGGCGCGGGCGCGGGCATTGGCCAACGATGCGCTGGAGGCGCAGAAGAGCCTGAGCAAGGAAGAACTCGCGGCGCGCCAGACCCGTTGCGCGGACGAGGGCGGCAAGCTGCTCGAAGAGAGCAACGGCCTGGAGCGGGCCGTCGTGCGGCAGGTCGCGAAGCGACGCATGGCCAAGCTGCTCGCCGGCTGACGCCGGGCGTCAGGTTCGGTCGCCCCGGCGCCACGGCGACCTGCGGACCGCTTGCTTTAGGGGCTCTCAAGCGGCGCCTTTGCGGTAACAATCGCCGCCATCGCAGCGAGGGGCACCGAATGAGGATGGAACATTTGATCTTGCTGGGCAGTATCCCGGCCGGGCTGTGCGTGGGTGCGTTGCTGGGCATGGACGCGAAGTCCAAGCCCTGGTCGAACCGACCGATCTATCAGTTCGCGATTGCCGGTGCGTTTGTCGTGGCGCTGATGGTGTTCGTCGAGCTCCGCACCGTCACCGGCAGCTTCGAATTCCTCACAGCAGACGCGTCTCACACCGAGACGCCTCGATGAGCTTGGCCAGGCGGCTCGCCCGGGTTTCGGGTTTTTTTGCACTGACGATGCGCCAGATCATCTGGTGCTTGTAGCCCGGCGGTTGCGCCTCGAAGAACGTCCACGCGGCCTTGTGCTTGCGAAATAGCGCCAGCTCCTGGCGCGCCAGCACGGCCGTCTCGGTCTGTTCATACGAATAGGTGCGTGACTTCGCTTCCTTGCGATGCGCGAGCGCGGCGACGCCAGCCGCGGTCACCCGGCCTTCGCCTTCCAGCACGCGCATCCGCTCGATGTTGATCGCGCTCCAGGTGCTGCCGGGCTTTCGCGGCGTGAAGCGGATCTGGTAGGCGTGTTCGTCGATGCGCTTCCTGACGCCGTCTATCCAGCCGTGGCACAGGGCTTCGTCCACCGACTCCGGCCAGGTGAGGCTGGGCCGCCCGGTGCCGCGCTTGTAGAAGCCGACGACGAGCTCGGACGCGGTCGCGCCATGCCGGTCCAGCCAGGTGCGGAAGCTGGCGGGCGTTTCGAAGAACAGCGGCGCTGCGGGTGAAGCGGCCATCGCGCCCTCAGCTTTCAGGCTGACGTGGATTCGGTGAAAGGTTCAAGCACCATCCTTCGACAAACCCCTGGAACGCCTGGCCTTCAGATCGTCGATCGCCGGGATCACCGAGACGGCGACCAATATCAGGGCCAGCGGAATCGTCATCGCGTAGCCGAGCTGCTGGAAGCCGACCGCGCCGACGATGCCTCCGGCGAAGAAGGCGAACACGAGTACCGACAGCATGAACAGGCGAGCCTTGTCTGCGACGACCCGCAATGCGGCGTCGGCGGGCATCCGATTCCAGTACAGCATCTTGCCGAGCTCGATGCCGATGTCGGTGACCAGGCCGGTCACGTGCGTCGTGCGGATCTCGGCGCGCGAGACCTTGGTGATCACCGCGTTCTGAAGCCCCATCATGAAACACAGGATCATCACGGTGACCGACACGAAGATGCCAGTCACCGCCGACAGCCGCCCGCCGATCAAACCGAAGAGCAGCAGCAGCGCGGCTTCGAGCAGCAGCGGTGCGGCGAACTGGCTCTGGAGCCGGTGGCGTTTCGCGAAGTTCACGAGCACCGCGCACACCGCCGCGCCGCACAGAAACGACACCAGCGCGCCGAAGGCACTCGCCGCCAGCGCGATGTCGCCGAGCACGAGGTGGTCGGCCATCGACGACACCATGCCTGTCATGTGCGAGGTGTATTGCTGGACCGCGAGGAAGGCGCCGGCGTTGGTCGCGCCGGCGATGAAGGCCAGCACCCAGCCCAGCTGGCGGTTCGCGGCCGGCGTGCGGTCGCGTCCGGTCAGGCGGCGGGCATAGTTGAGGGGCATGCTGCATTTTCCGCCATGCGCCGTTAACGTAGACATTCCAGAAGCGCAGGCCGTCCGGCGCTTGAATCAAGCCATGCCCGCCCTCATTCTGTGAAGGCTGAAAACCAAGGAGAGCCCCATGCCCGAGTACCGAAAGACCCCCGAAGCCGTGGCCGCGTTGACGCCGGAGCAGTTCCGCGTGACCCAGCAAAGCGGCACCGAACGCCCCGGCACCGGCGCGTTGCTCGACAACAAGGCGGCCGGCATCTATGTCGACATCGTCTCCGGCGAGCCGCTGTTCGCGTCGTCCGACAAATACGAATCGGGTTGCGGCTGGCCCAGCTTCACCAAGCCCATCGTGCCGGCCAATGTCGCCGAGCTGCGCGACACCTCGTTCGGCACCGTGCGCACCGAGGTGCGCTCCGCACATGGCGACAGCCACCTCGGACACGTCTTCAACGACGGCCCGCGAGACCGCGGCGGCCTTCGCTACTGCATCAACTCGGCGTCGCTTCGCTTCGTGCCGCGCGAGCGCATGGCCGAAGAAGGCTATGGCGACTACGTGAACCAAGTGGAGGAAGTGCAATGAGTACCGAACGCGCCGTGCTGGCCGGGGGTTGTTTCTGGGGCATGCAGGACCTGATCCGCCGCTACGACGGCGTGGTCTCGACACGCGTGGGCTATTCCGGCGGCGATGTGGCCAACGCCACCTACCGCAACCACGGCACGCACGCCGAGGCGATCGAGATCGTGTTCGACCCGGCGAAGATCAGCTTCCGGCGCCTGCTGGAATTCTTCTTCCAGATCCACGACCCGACCACGCGCAACCGCCAGGGCAACGACCTGGGCCTGAGCTACCGCTCGGCGATCTTCTACACGACCGACGAACAGCGGCGCGTGGCCGAAGACACCATCGCCGACGTGAACGCCTCGGGCCTGTGGCCCGGCAAGGTGGTGACCGAAGTCGCGGCGGCCGGGCCGTTCTGGGAAGCAGAGCCCGAGCATCAGGACTACCTGGAGCGCATCCCGAACGGCTACACCTGCCACTTCATCCGGCCCGACTGGAAGCTGCCGGTTCGCGCCACGGCCGGCTGAGCCGGCGCGCGTCGCCCTCACGTCATCTGGCGTGCGCCTTGAAGAAGCGCCAGATGACGTCGGTGGCGTCGATCGCCGTGCTGGGCGTGTCGCCGCGCCGGTTGCCCGCCTTGCCGCCCGGCCAGGCGTGGCCGTTGTCGGCGATCAGCTGGAGCTCGACCTCGCGGCCGGGCGCACACGCATAGCGCGTGCGCGTGACCTCACCCTGCGTGGTGGTCTGGGCATCCGGCTGGCACCCGTTGGCCGCGGCCCAGAAGCTGCCCTGCGCCAGCGCGGGCAAGGTGGCGTGGCCATCCCATGCGCTTGAAAAACGCCCGCCGGGCGCGCCACCCGCGGGCGGCACATTGGTGTCGAGCCGGCCGTTGATCATCAGCGCCGGCACGGCTTGCGCCGGCGTCTTCTCGTCGCCGAACAAGGTGCCGACCACCGGCGCGATGCCCGCGACGCGGTCCGCAAGTTCGATGCCGATCCGGTGCGCCATCATCGCGCCGTTCGACATGCCGGTGACGTAGATGCGCTTCGGGTCCACGCCGTATTCGGCCACCATGCGGTCGATGAGCGCACGCACGAAGCCCACGTCATCGGCGCGGCGCTCCATCGCCGGGCCGCAGCAATGCCCCGCGTTCCAGGTCAGCAGTGCATGCTTGAGCCGGCCCGTGCCTTCGGGGTAGACCACGACGAAGTTCTCCTGCCGCGCCTTGGCCGTGAAGCCGGTCATGGTCTCGGCGTTCTCGGCATTCCCGCCGCCGCCGTGCAGCACCAGCACGAGGGCGCGGCCCGTGGCCGGCGCGGGCGCGGTTGCGGGCAGGCGCACGAGGTAGTAGCGCTCCTGCCCTTGGTGCATCAGCGACTGCATCCCGTCGCCGCCTGCCGCATTGGCGGCGCAGGCGGCAGCGACGAGCAGCAGCGCGGCCAGCGCCCGGTGTGTCCAACGCGGCTTCGGGGCAATCGACAAGCACGGCATCACAGGTTCTCCTTGCTGCGATTGGGCGCCTCGCTGCGCGGGCGCGGCCTCACGCCGCGCGACGAATCGCGACAATCTTGAAACGTGCGGACGGCCACCACCGGCCTCACGTCAGCAGCGAACCGACGAAGTCCAGCAGCGCGCGTGTCTTCGCGGGCGCGTGGTGCCGCGACGGGTGCAGCCCGTACAGCGGGAAGCGTTCGTCGGCCCAGTCGGGAAACACCTGCACCAGACGACCATCGGCCAGCATGGGCGCGACGCCGAGGTCCATGACCTGCGCGATGCCGTGGCCCGCGAGGCACACGCTGTACAAGGTGCCGGCGTCGTTCACCGTCAGCGGGCCGCTCGTCTCGACCACGAGCTTTCTGCGCCGCTGATGAAACTCCCACGGGAACGGCCGGCCGGTTTCCGGGTCGCGGAACTGGATGCAGACGTGGTCGCCGTTGGCGAGTGCGCGCGGCTCCTTCGGGTGGCCGTGGCGCTTCAGGTAGGCGGGTGAGGCGACGGTCAGCATGCGCGAGTCGAGCAGCTTGCGCGCCACCAGGGTCGACGGCCGCGGATGCCCGAAGCGGATCGCCAGATCGAAGCCATCGCCGATGAGGTCGCCGACCTGGTCGCGCGTGATCAGTTCGAGGCGCAGCTCCGGATGCCGGCCGAGGAACTCGCCGAGCCGCGGCCCGAGGATCAGCCGCGAGAAGAACGGATCGATGTTGACGCGCAGCTTGCCGCGGATCGCGCTCGCGCCTTCTGCGGCCGAGGCGGCAGCCTCTTCGAGGCCGGCGAGCAGCGGCATCACTTGCGCGTGAAAGCGCCGGCCTTCGTCGGTGAGGTGCACCGAGCGCGTCGTGCGGTCGAGCAGCCGAATGCCCAGCCGCGCTTCGAGCCGCGCGATGGCCCGGCTGACGCCCGATTGGGACATGTCCAGGATCTCGCCCGCCGCCGCGAAGCTGCCGCTGTCGACGATGGCCGACAGCACGCTGATGCCGTTCACGATGCGTTCGTCGAAGCTGCTCATCGATTCTCACTGATGCTTATTCAGCATTTATCAAATGACACTCATGCTATCGCGTTATTCGCTTGGGCTGCCCAGAATTCGCTCCGACGGTCATCGCCGTCGTCAACAACGCGAGGAAATCTGATGTTTGCAATCACGGGAATCACCGGGCAGGTCGGCGGGCATGTGGCGCGGGCCTTGCTCGCTGCCGGGCAGGCGGTGCGCGCCGTCGTTCGGGACGAAGCGAAAGGGCGAACCTGGGCCGCGCTCGGCTGCGACGTGGCCGTCGCCGAGATGAGCGATGCGGCCGCGCTGCGCGCCGCGTTCACGGGCGTGCAGGGCGTGTTCGTGCTGCTGCCGCCGCACTTCGATCCGAGCCCGGACTTCGGCGAGTCGCGCCGCGAGATCGCGGCGCTGCACGCCGCACTGGGCGAGGCGCGCCCCGCCAAGGTCGTGTGCCTGTCGACCACAGGCGCGCAGGCCACCCAGGCGAATCTGCTGAATCAGCTCGGGCTGCTCGAAGCGTCGCTGCGCCGGCTGCCGATGCCGGTCGCGTTTCTGCGCGCCGCATGGTTCATCGAAAACAGCGCGTGGGACATCGCACCGGCGCGCAACACGGGGCTGATGCCGAGCTACCTCCAGCCGACCGACCGGCGCATTCCGATGGTCGCCACCGAAGACGTCGGGCGCACTGCCGCCGCGCTGCTGCAGGAAGACTGGCAGGGCCAACGCATCGTCGAGCTCGAAGGGCCGACGCGGGTGTCGCCCGACGACATCGCGGCATCGCTGAGCCGTCTGCTTGGGCGCGATGTGCGCGCGCAGCCGGTGCCGCGGGCCCACTGGGAAGACCTGTTCAGCGCGCAAGGCATGAACAACCCGACGCCGCGCGCGCAGATGCTGGAAGGCTTCAACGCCGGCTGGCTCGCGTTCGAAGGCGGCGCGTGCGAATCGCGCCGAGGTGCGGTCGCGCTCGACACCGTCTTGCGGGCGCTCGTGAAAAGGTCGTCAGAAGCGTGAGCCCGGCTCCTGCAGGAACGCGAGTTCCTCGGTGCTCGACACGCGCCCGAGAACCTCGTTGCGGTGCGGGTAGCGGCCGAAGCGGTCGATGATCGCCTTGTGCCGCAGCTCGAAGCGGTGGTTGTCTTCGAGCCCGGCTTCGCTGAACAGGCGTTCGGCGGTTCGATGAATGGCGCGCGACTCGCTGTGCATGAACGGCATGTACAGAAAGGCGCGCCGCGTGGGATCGAGCGCAGCGCCCACCCCCGCGGCGACGGCCTCCTGCGCGAGTGCCAGCGCCAGCGGGTCCTGCGCGAAAGCGCGCGACGTGTGGCGATGGATGTTGCGAGAGAACTGGTCGAGCACGATGACTTCGGCCAGGCGCCCCGGCGCATCGCGTCGCCATTCGTGCAGCTCGGCCCGGGCGGCGCGGTCCAGCGTATCGGCGAAGCGCCTGCGAACCAGCGCATCGAAATCGGGATCGGCCCGCCACCATGATCCGGGATCGATCTCGGCGAACCAGAAGGCGATGATGTCTTGCGCGGTGTCGTTCATGGCCGCCATTTTCGCCGGGGCGGTTGCAGGCGTCGATACACTCGTGTCGCGCGTCGCGCTCGGCGGCGCAGGCGCTGATCGGGCACCGTCATGATGGAACTGGTGGAGCGGGAAGAGTCCTTGCAGACGCTGACACGGCGGCTGCAGGCCGCGGGCGAGCGTGGGCATGTGGTCTTCGTGGCCGGCGAGGCGGGCGTCGGCAAGACCAGCCTGTTGCGCAAGCTCGCTGAATCGGACCGCGCCATGTCGAACGGCGCCGTGGCCACGAACCCCGTGTGGTGGGGCGCCTGCGATGCGCTCGACACGCCGCACCCGCTCGCGCCGCTGCTCGACATCGCCCGCGACGCCGCGCCCGCGTTCGCGAAGCGGCTCGACGGCCCGCGGCTCGCGCTGTTCGAAGCCGTGCTCGACGAGCTGCGCCTCGCGCCCGAACCCGTGCTCGTCGTCGTCGAGGATGCGCACTGGGCCGACGACGCCACGCTCGATCTGCTGAAGTTTCTGGGCCGGCGCATCGAGCGCACGCGTGCGCTGCTGATCGTCAGCTATCGCAATGACGAAGTGCCCGCCGGCCACCCGCTGCGCCGGCTCATCGGCGAGCTGGGCGCGAACGCGTTCACGCGCGTCGAGCTGGCGCGGCTCTCGCCCGAGGGCGTGGCCACGCTCGCGCGCCGCGCGCTGCGCTCGCCGGCCGGGCTGTTCGCCGCGACGCAGGGCAATCCATTCTTCGTGACCGAGCTGCTGCGCCATGGTGTCGACGAGGTGCCGAGTTCCGTGCAAGACCTCGTGCTCGCGCGCTTCGCGCGTCTGGACGCGGCGGCGCAGGCGATCGTGCGTCTCGCGGCCATCGTGCCGGGCGGCCTCGAGCACTGGCTGCTCGACGCCGTGTTGGCGCCGGCACCGAACGATGTCGACGCCTGCCTCGGTGCCGGGCTGCTGATCGACGACGCGACCATGCTGCGCTTTCGCCACGAGCTTGCGCGCACCGCGGTCGAATCGTCGCTGACGCCGCCGGTGGCGCGCGCACTGCATGCGGGCGTGCTGAAGGCCTTGGAGGCCGATGGGCGGGCGATGCCATCGGCCCGCTTCGCGCACCATGCGGCGCTGGCCGGCAACGCCGCCGCGGTGCGCCGCTACGCGCCCGCCGCGGCGGACGAAGCCTGGGCGCATGGCGCGTCCCACGAAGCCGCGCGCCACTACCGCGCCGCGTTGACGCACGCCGATGGCGTCGACGAAGCCGAGCGCCAGCGCTGGCTCGATGCGTATGCCGAAGCCATGCACCGCATCGACGATTGCGACGAGGCCACGCGCGCGCGGCAGCAACTGGATGTGTCGTTGCAACGCTCCGGCCCGGTCGAGCGCGAGGCCGCCAACCTGTGCCGGCTCGCGCAGCTGCATGCGCAGATGCTGCGCCTGGCCGACGCCGATGCCGCGAGCCGGCGCGCCATCGACCTGCTCGAAGCGCTGCCGCCCGGCGCCGCACTCGCAACGGCCTACGGCACCGAAGCCGTGCTGCGCATGCTGACCCGCGACTGCGACGACAGCGTGGCCTGGAGCCGCAAGGCGATTGCGATCGCCCGCCAGATCGGCGATGAACTGCGCTTGTGGTCCTCGTTGAGCACGCTGGGAACCGCGCTGATGTTCATCGACTACGACGCCGGACGCGAGCAGATGGAAGCGGTGATCGCGCACGCGCGGGCGCACGAGATGACGGCCGTGGCGATGACCGCGATGCTCAACATCGGTTCGGCCTCGGGCGAGCTGATGCGCCTGGAGACGGCCGAGCACTGGTTGCGCGAGGCCGTCGCCTACGGCACGCAGCGCGAGCTGGACGCGAGCGTGAACTACTCCAGCGGCTGGCTCGCGTTGTGCGAGCTGTACCGCGGGCGCTGGGCCGATGCCGGCGAGCGTGCCGGCGCGCTGCTGGCCCGCGGCGGTACCTCGGCGATCACCCGCGTGATGAGCCTGATCGCACTCGGCCGGTTGCGGCTGCGGCGCGGCGATCCGGGCGTGGATTCGGCGTTGGCCGACGCGCTGGAATGCGCCGGTGTCGACGGCACGCTGCAACGCGTGGCGCCGGTGCGTGCGGCGCGCGCCGAAGCCGCGTACGCGCGTGGCGATCTGCCCGCCGTGGCGGCCGAGGCCGAGGCCGCGCTGCCGCTCGCGCTTCGGCACCGCCATGCCTGGTTCATCGGCGAACTCGCGTTCTGGTGCTGGCGTGCCGGCCGCCTCGACGCGCCGCCGCCAGGCTGCGCCGAGCCGTATGCGCTGCAGATCACGGGGCGATGGCGCGACGCCGCGGCGCTGTGGCGACAGCTGGACTGCCCGTACGAGAGTGCAGGGGCGCTGGCCGATGGCGATGTCGACGCGCAGCGGGACGCGCTGCAGATATTCGAGCAGCTCGGCGCACTGCCCGCGGCAGAGGCGCTGAAGCTGCGCATGCGCCAGGCCGGCGTGCGCGGGCTCACGCGCGGCCCGCGAGCGACGACGCGCGAGCATCCGTTCGGATTGACCACGCGCGAGCTGCAGGTGCTGCAACTGCTGTGCGACGGTCTGCGCAATGCCGACATCGCCGAGCGCATCAGCCGCTCGGTGCGCACGGTGGACCACCACATCGCCGCGGTGTTCGGCAAGCTCGGCGTCGAGACGCGCGTGGCGGCGGTGCAGACGGCGCTCGGCGCCGGTCTGGGGATGCAATCTGGGCAAGAACGCAGCGCAAAGTAGGCGACTCTGCCGTGGCCGCGGCGAAGCTTGGCGGCGATCCTTCGGTTGACGGCGCCGTGCCGTCGAAGCCACCAAGGACACACCATGCCTCGCTACCTGATCGAACGCAATTTCCCCGATGGCCTGTCGATTCCGATGAACGATGACGGCCGCAAGGCCGTCGCTGGCGTCGTCGCCAAGAATGCCGAGCTGGGCGTGACCTGGGTTCATTCGTACGTGAGCCCGGACCGCAAGAACACCTTCTGCATCTACGACGCGCCGGCGCCGGAAACGATCCGCAAGGTGGCCGACAGCAACGGATTGCCGGTCGGCCGCATCACCGAGGTGAGCGTGCTCGACCCGTATTTCTATCAGCCGTGAGCGCCGAGCGCTGGCGCCTGGCCCAGCGCGAAGCAGCGCACGTCCTGCACCGACGGTAGCGGCACCACCAGATCGAGCATGCCCGATCCGGGCATGGGGCAGGGCATCGCAGCGTCGAGCAAGGTGTCGACGATGAAGCCGTCGTCCTCGATCACTTCGCCGAGGAGATTCTGTTCGCTGTCGAAAAGCAGCGCGCGGGGAACGGCGCCTGCAAGAACCAGAAATTGTGCGTTTGAGTTCATGCGGACGATCGTAGTGACGCGGCGATCGCGCCGGCGGTTACGAGATGCCAAATCCGATGTCAGACGAAACCGCATGGCGTGTGCGTAAAGCATGGGCAAACCAGCGTGAACAAGCGTGAACAAACCGACGCCCAGCGTCGCGCGCTTCCTCACGCTGGGGCGTGGACCGCCGAAGATCTCTTCAACGGGAGGTCTTCTGATGTGGCGAACCTGGCTGCTGTTGGCAGCGTTGATGCTGGCGCGCAGCCCTTGCAATGCGGCCGACCTGCTCGACATCGAGACGCGTTGGCTCAAGGCGGCGTGGCCGGTGATCCAGTTCGCCAAGGCCGAGGGCCTGCCGCTGGACATCGTCGTGCAGCCGCAGGACAGCCCGGGCGCCGCGCCGCTGGCGCTCGGCTTTGTCGACGGGCGCTGCAAGCTGGTGCTGTCGATGCGCGGCAACGCGCAGGCGCAGGCCACGCTCGACCGCCTCTCGCCTGAACTCCTCGCGCCGACGCTGGAACTGATGGCCGCGCACGAGCTCGGCCATTGCCGCCGCTACCTCGACGGCGCCTGGTACGACCTGCCGAAAGGCTTTGCGCCGGCGGTGCCGGAGGGCCTTTCTTCCGACTTGCGCGCGGCCTACCTCGACATGCGCGCCAGCCGTCGCGAAGAGGCGTACGGCGATCTGGTCGGCCTGGCCTGGACTGCGCAACACCATCCGGAACTCTACGTGCGGCTTCACGCCTGGCTGGTCGAGGAGCGTTCGGCGGATGTCGTTCCCGGCAGCCCGCACGACACGATGCCGTGGGTCGGGCTGGCTGCCGATGGCTCGGCGATGGCCACCGGCTCGCCCTTCACAGCGGCCGCGCCGTTGTGGCGCGCCGGGCTGCGTCTCGAAGACTGACCGCCGACGCTTCGGCGCGCTGCGCCCCCCAATCCTGGGGGTCTTTGAACGCGCGTTCTGGCATGCCACATGCAACCGAACGTCACTGAAACATCGGTGCAACGTGCAGGGAGCAGTTCACATGCAGCGAGAGATCGAACGCGCACGCCAATGGCGCATCGTCACCCGGTTCGTTTTCATGTTGGTGCTGTGCGCACTGGCCATTTCGGTGCTGCGCACCTGACGCGCACGCGCGCGTCAGCCCGCTTGTGGGTGCGGCGCGTCAGCCCGCCTGTGGGTGCGGCGCGTCAGCCCGCGCCTGTGCGCGGCGGGCGCTCCAGCAGGTGGCCGACGAATGCGGCAGTGGCGGCCGGATAACCTGGCGCGGTGTTCACGATGTGCGCCGCGAGCAGTGTGTTGAGCCGGGGCAGGGCGTGGAAGGGCACGGCCGGATACGCATGGTGCTCTGCGTGGTACGGCATGTTCCACGCGAAGAAGCGCACGAACGCGTTCGTGGTGGTGGTGCGCGTGTTCTCCAGCATGTTCGGCGTGTTCGCGCAGCCGGTGTGTTCGGCCAGCAGGTAGGGCCGCAGGAACAGCTGCCCCGCCATCAGCGGAACGATCCACAGCCAGACCGCCAGCATCGACTGCGCGGCGAGCGACGCGCCGATCACCGCCGCGTAGCCGGCGATATACCAGCGCGCCTCGCGCACGACCAGTCCGCGTTTGGACTCCGGCACCCAGGGCTCCATCGCGCGGCCGAGAACGCCGTGCACGAACAGCATGCGCAGCCGGCCGAACCAGATCGGCAGGCCGGTCCAGTACCAGGCCAGGCTCGCCGCAGACCGTGGCAGCGGCGACGACAACTCCGGATCGCGCGCCGGGTCCTGTGTGTGGCGGTGATGCTCCCAGTGGTAGGCGCGGTAGTACTCGCAGGGCAGCAGGACCGCGAAGCCGGCGACGTGCCCGAGCGCATGGTTCAGCGCGCGTGTGCGAAACGGCGTCTGGTGCGCCGCCTCGTGCAGCGCGTTGAACAGGAAGGCGATGAAGTAGCCGGTCAGCAGCGTCAGCGGCACGGCCCACCAGGTGCCCAACGCATTCCAAAGCGCCAGCGCACTCAGCGCGATCGCGCCGAAGTGCCCGAGGCAGCGCCACGCCGCGGGTGCGTTCGTCTTGACGAACAAGGGCTTCAACACATCCGCCTTCAGGCGGAACTCCGTGGGCTTGTCCATCGCGTGCTTGGTTCAGTTGGAGGCGAGCAAGGCCATGACGTTCGCATCGATGAACGCACGGTCCTGCGGCTGGTTCAGCGGGTTGCCCGCGCGGTGGCCCCACACCGAAGGAATCGGCTTCAGCTCGGCGTGGCGCAGGTGCTGCATCTCCAGACGGTTGTCGTCGACCTGGAAGTACAGGTCGTGGTCGCCGGGCATCAGCAGGGTGCGGGCTTCGATGCTGCGCAGCGCTTTCGGCAGGTCGCCGCCGTAGAGCGGGTTCGCGCTGATGTCGCCGTGCTGCCAGGTCCAGAACTGCGCCAGCAGATCGGCCGGATCGCGGCGCGCGAAGCTCGTCTCCCACGAGGTGACGAGGTAGTCCTCGAGCGACGACGCGCCCAGCGTGCGCCACAGCTCCTCGCGGTAGAAGGTCTGCGACAAGGCCCAGCCCGCATACACGCGCCCCATCGCGCGAAAGCCGCGCACCGGGCGTTCGGTGAAGACGCCGTCGCGGTAGGCCGGGTCGGCCATCAGCGCGGCCTTGGCGCCCTCGATGAACACATGGTTGTGCGGCGCGCAGCGCGCCGAGCCGCACACCACCGCGATGCGCTCGACCGCCTGCGGAAACAGCGCCGCCCAGTGGTAGGCCTGCATCGCGCCCATCGACCAGCCGTAGACCAGCGCGAGCCGCTCGATTCCCCACAGCTCCTTCAGCATGCGGCGCTGCACATGAACGGCATCGAACAGCGTGACATCCGGATAGCGCGATCCGACATCCGGCCACGGCGTGTTCGACGGCGAGCTCGACAGCCCGTTGCCGAACAGGTTGGGGATGACGATGAAGTATGTCGACGGATCGAGCGCGCCCGCCTCGCCGACCATGAACTGCGTGTCGTGGTGCTGCGCGCTGTAGGAGGTGGGGTAGAGGATGACGTTGGACTTGTCGGCGTTCAAGGTGCCGAAGGTCTTGTAGGCCAGCGTCATGTTGCGAAAGGTGCGGCCGGATTGCAGCACCACGTTGCCGGCCTCGAAGACCTGGTGGTCGCGCGGCATCGTGACGATGGGCGGAGTGCCGTGAGGGTGCGTCATGCGGGTTTGTCCTGTGAAGAACCGGGGGTCTTGAATAACTATACTTGAAGTACATTAAATATCAATGGCCTCCGAGATGTGCAGTTCATGAAGCAGATCGCCGCCACGACCCGCCCGCGCGGCCGCCCGCGTTCCGATGCCGCGACCACGGCCGTGCTCTCTGCCGCCTACAGCCTGTGCGCAGCACAAGGCCTGCGCGGCGCGACCATGCAGGCGATCGCGGCGGAGTCCGGCGTGTCCAAGATGACGATCTACAAATGGTGGGACAGCCGCCTGGCCTTGCTGATCGACGCCTTTCTCTGCCAGACCACGGCGTCGCTGCCGCTCTCCGAGGCCGATGCACCAGTCGCGGCCATTCAGGCGCATGCGCTGCGCTATGTCGAGGCGCTGAAGGGCGGCCTCGGCCGCGTGCAGCTCGCGGTGCTGGCCGAGTGCATGGCCGAGACCGGCAGCTCGGCGCTGTTCGTCGAGCGCTACCTGAGCATCCGGCGCACGCTGGGCCTGAGCGTGATCCGACGCGGCCAGCGCGACGGCAGCATCCGCTCGGCCCGCCCGGCTGCGGCGCTGTACGACCAGATCTACGGGACGATCTTCTACCGCTTCCAGTTCGGGCTCGCGGGCCTGGACCGTGCGTTCGTGAAGTCGCTGGTCGAGAGCAGCCTGAACGGCGAACCGGGCGCCTGAAACAGCGACTCGCCAGCCCGAACGGCTGGCCTGCAACTTGCTAGCTTCTGTCTAACGTTGACTGTCGACAGTTTGCGTGGCCGAATACGGCTGCGCCAGGCGCCGCATCGGTCGCCCGCAGTTCACGAAGGATCAGACATGCAGTTGCCATCGCGCAGCCTTCCCACATCCGACATGGCGCTGGCCGAACGCCGCGTCCGCGAAGACCTGGCCGCGGCCTACCGGCTGGTCGCCTACTACGGCATGGACGACAGCATCTACACGCACATCTCGGCGCGCGTGCCGGGCACCGAAGACCAGTTCCTGATCAACCCGTTCGGCATGCTGTTTCGCGACATCACCGCCTCGTCGCTGGTGAAGATCGACCTCGAAGGCCGCATCCTCGACGACACGCCCCATGACGTGAACCCCGCCGGCTTCACCATCCACAGCGCGGTGCATTCGGCGCGCCACGACGCCGCGTGCGTGCTGCACACGCACACCGTGGCGGGCGTGGGCGTGTCGTCGCTGGCCTGCGGCCTGCAGCCGTGCAACCAGTGGGCGCTGGAGTTCTACAACCGCGTCGTCTACCACGACTTCGAAGGCATCGCGCTCGACGACGACGAGCGCGTGCGGCTCGTGAATGACCTCGGCCCGACGGCCAAGGTGCTGATCCTGCGCAACCACGGTCTGCTGACCCTGGGCCGCAACATTCCCGAGGCCTTCATCCTGATGCTGAACCTCGACCGCGCCTGCCGCGTGCAACTGGCGATCCAGTCCAGCGGCGAAGCGGTGTACCCGGTGTCGCCCGAAGTCTGCGAGAAGACCGCGCGCCAGTACGAGAGCGGCGACAGCACGCGCGAACCCGGCGAGCCCGATCCGAACGCCCGCGAATGGCGCGCGATGCTGCAACGCATCGCGCCCGCGCCGGTGACCTCGTACCGCGACTGAGCGCGTCGCACCTTTCACCATCGTCCCCTTCCTTCACATCCTGAGCCTGAGGAGTTCGTCCGCATGAAACGTCGCAACCTGATCCAACTGGGTGCCGCCTCCGCGGCCGGCCTGACGCTGGCCGGCGTGCCGCTGCACCTGCTCGCCGCCGGCAAGAAGGGCGGGGTGATCAACGCGGTCGTGCAACCCGAGCCGCCTGGCCTGATGCTGGGCATCACGCAGAACGGCCCGACGCAGCTGATCGCGGGCAACATCTACGAAGGCCTGCTGCGCTACGACGAGAAGATCAACCCGCTGCCGTCGCTCGCGACCTCGTGGACCTCGAACAAGGAAGGCACGGTCTTCACCTTCAAGCTCAAGCCCGGTGTGCTGTGGCACGACGGCAAGCCCTTCACCTCGGCCGACGTGGTGTTCTCGGCCGACGTGTTCCTGCGCAAGACGCATGCGCGGCTGCGCGCCAACCTGGCTTCGATCGAGAGCATCAAGGCGATCGACCCGCTCACGGTCGAGTTCAAGCTGAAGTACCCGTTCGGCCCGTTCATCGGCATCTTCGAAGTCGGCAGCATGCCGATGGTGCCCAAGCACCTCTACGAGAACACCGACTTCCTGACCAACCCGATGAACGCCACGCCGATCGGCACCGGCCCGTTCAAGTTCAAGGAGTGGGTCAAGGGCTCGTACATCCAGCTCGTGGCCAACGACAAGTACCACGTGAAGGACGTGCCGCTGGTCGACAGCGTCTACTTCCACATCATCCCCGACGCGGCCTCGCGCGCCGCGGCGTTCGAGTCGGGCAAGGTCGATCTGGTGCCTGGCGGCGCGGTCGAATACTTCGATGTGCAGCGCCTGGCCAAGCTGCCGGGCGTGTCGGTCACGACCAAGGGCTGGGAGTTCTTCGCGCCGCAGTCGTGGTTGTGGATCAACAACCGCAAGGCGCCGATGGACAACGTCAAGTTCCGTCAGGCGCTGATGTTCGCGATCGACCGCGAGGCGATCTGCAAGGTCGCGTGGCAGGGCTTCGCGAAACCGGCGACCGGGCCGTTCAACAGCAACATCAAGTTCTACAGCACCGATGTGGCCAAGTACCCGCGCAACGTCGACACCGCGAAGAAGCTGCTCGCGGAAGCCGGCTACAAGGGCGAGACGCTGCGCATGCTGCCGCTGCCCTACGGCGAGACCTGGACGCGCACCGCGGAGATCCTGCGCCAGAACCTGCTGCAGGCCGGCGTGAAGGTCGAGATGGTCGCCACCGACGTGGCCGGCTGGAACCAGAAGCTCAACGAGTGGGACTACGACCTGGCGTTCACCTACGTCTACCAATACGGCGACCCGGCACTCGGCGTGGCGCGCAACTACACCACGTCCAACATCGCGAAGGGCTCGCCGTTCAACAACGTCGAGGGCTACTCCAATCCCAAGGTCGACGAACTCTTCGAAGCCGGCGCGAAGGAGCCCGATGCCGAGAAGCGCAAGGCGATCTACCTGCAGGTCCAGAAGATCCTGCTCGACGAGGTGCCGGTGGCCTGGCTCTACGAGATCAACTTCCCGACGCTGTACCGCAGCAAGCTCACCAACCTGGTCAGCTCGGGCATCGGCCTGAACGACAGCCTGGGCGGCGCGTCGATCGCCTGACGCCGATGAAGACGCCCGGCACACACGGCGCGAAGAGGCGCCGCACATGAAGCGCCTCCAGTTCATGCTGACCCGCGTGCTGCAGGGGCTGGTGGCGATCGTGCTGATCGCCACCGTCAACTTCATGCTGGTGCGCGCCGCGCCGGGCGACCCGGTCTCTGTGCTGGCCGGCGAGGCGGGCGCGTCCGATGCGCAGTTCGTCGCGCAACTGCGCACGCAGTTCGGGCTCGACCAACCCATCACCACGCAGCTCGCGACCTACCTCGGCAAGGTCGTGCAGCTCGACCTCGGCTTCTCCTACCGCCAGCAGCAGCCGGTGCTCAAGCTCATCATGGACCGGCTGCCCGCAACGCTGCTGCTCACCGGCAGTGCCTTCGTGTTGTCGCTGCTGTTCGGCGTGACGCTGGGCGCGTTGTCGGCGCGACGCGCTGGTACGTGGGTCGACAGCTCGATCACCGTCGTCGCGCTGGTGTTCTATGCCACACCGCTGTACTGGCTCGCGTTGATGGCGGTGCTGGTGTTCACGGTGCAGCTCAACTGGCTGCCGGGTTTTGGTTTCAGCACCGTGGGATCGGGCCTGAGCGGCCTCGCGCTCGCGTGGGACATCGCGCAGCACCTGCTGCTGCCCGCGCTCACGCTCGCGCTCTTCTACATGGCCGTCTACGCCCGCATGACACGCGCCGCGATGCTCGACGTGGCGCAGATGGACTTCGTGAAGACGGCGCGCGCCAAGGGCGTGAAGCCGGGCCGCATCCTGCGCGCGCACGTGCTGCGCAACGCGCTGCTGCCGGTGGTCACGCTCGCGGGCATCCAGGCGGGCGGAATGATCGGTGGAGCGGTGTTGACCGAGACGGTGTTCGCATGGCCCGGGATCGGGCGGCTGATGTTCGATGCGCTCTTGCAGCGGGACTACAGCTTGCTGCTGGGGTCGTTCCTTGTCACGGCGGCGATGGCGGTGTTGTTCAATCTGATCACCGACCTGGTCTATACCTTGGTTGATCCGCGGATTGAGTTGACATGAGTTTTGTTGCTCAGATGTTTGCGCGTCGCGGTGGGTGGCTTCTG
>Ga0307510_10000463_pt1 | contig 39496 bp, 55 predicted proteins | sample 12_EM_MG_FD_207224 | JGI IMG/M metagenome (GOLD analysis project Ga0307510, IMG submission 207224) | Populus trichocarpa ectomycorrhiza microbial communities from riparian zone in the Pacific Northwest, United States - 12_EM | ecosystem: Host-associated > Plants > Roots > Unclassified | place...
TCTGCATCTGCACCCCCTTCTCAGTCCGTCAGCGCCAGAGAGGCCCCCTTCACCCTCCTCTCCTCCATCATCTCAGGTACTTCCGTGACACTCACGACCGTCGAACGCGCCAGGCCGGTCGTGGGAATCACAACCTTCCGCGGCGTGCGCGAGACCTCCCTCTGGTTCTGGTGCAAGGCAAAGCGGGCGTGCATGTCTGCACAGCGACAGGGCGGACATGCTCGGTCGTCATGACACGCCGTGGCGCGCATGGCAGTGGTGAGGACGTGAAGTCGGAAAATGAGGAAGAGGAGGGTGAGGAGACCAAGTTCCTGATGACTGATGGGAAGGAGAGGGAGGGGATATTAGAGTGGGTGCGGAGGCACCGGGACGCGTTTGGGATCGCACCGGCCCAACGGGATGCTCAAGCCACAGATGGCGGGAACAACGGCGGAGGCAAAGGACGGAGAGGGCACTGGTGCGGGAGGACTCGGATTCTGATTCTGATTTCGAGGTGACGAGCGCGTCGAGCGATGATGGCTCTCTGAGTAGCGGCTCTAACTCTGGCTCTGGCTCTGGCTCCGACGCTGGGTCGGGCGAGGGTGAGGACGACAGAAGCGAGCACGGCTCGCAGGGCGGAGAAAGTGACGACGATGGTGACGAGGACGTGGTCGAGCTTGACCCAAAATATCACCCGCTACTGCGCGCCGGTGCGCTTCCCAAGATGTCGCGCACCACGATGGATGCCACTGTCGGGCTTGTCGTGGGGGACCTTGTTGGGCAGGCGGGTCGGAGTCCACCCGGACCCGCCAAGGCAGGGCCAGGGCATCCGGTCGCACGGAATGAGAATAGGCCCGATATTCACGACGGAGGCGATGACGATGAGGAGGACGAGCTGGATGACTAACTCCATATATACAACCTATGACAGAGCTCGTTCTCCCTTCGCGATATAAAAAAATTTGCACAACCCACGACTACTACGATGTGTCCTTGTCGAACCGTCGACCAGATTTTTTATGTACATCAAGAAATGGGCAGTGGCGGGAAAGGTGGGAAATGCAATATGAAAAATGCCCCATGTCCCGATCCCGCAACTCGTCTGGAAGCTGCTGATCACTTGGTGTGTCCATCCTCCGTCCTGGACCTATCGTCCTCCTCGGCTATGCAACAATTCCCATTCCGCATCGACTTGCTCTCAACGTCCAATTCGATATCGCGCGCCTCGAAGCGCTCCACGAAGCGCTCCTCGGACTGCGGCATCGGGTGGGAAAGGCCGGCCATCTGCAACGCCGTGGTGAAGGCCGAGCTGCCACTCCGGCATTCGTTGCGTGGGACGGCCCAGGTCCTCCTCCGGAATCGAATCGCACCTGTCGTATCGTCCTGCGACGTTTCCAAAAAGCTAAGCCTACGTGTGTGTGAGAGGCAGTTCACCAATGGTTTCATGAGTGATGTCCATGAAGAGAAAAAATAGATTAAGTGAGTTCGTACAAATCACCAGGCTGTGTGTCAGATAGAGTGCGGTACATGCGCGTAGCACCTATCGACCTTTGTTTCGTGAGCAGTTAGTAAGAAGGGCCATTCATGAGCAAAGCACAAGCTTACATGAAAATGCCTTGGAGATGGTTGGGAAGTGTTAGGGTATGAAAATATTCTAGGAAACGGAAATGATAGTTACCCGAGGGAATTAGGAAAAACTAACGATAAAGAAAGGAAGGGCGGATCAGATACATGAGGTCTGTCATGAAAAAACCCATATTTAACGTACACTATTCATTGAATCTGGAAAGCCGCGTTGTCAGTCAACTTACTATAATGGATCATAACAGATCTCACCATTGAAGTCCAGGACGAAGAAGACCTAAAAGAGTTCAACATTGAGATGCCCCAAGCGACGAATAACCCACTTACGACCGTAACAGTCTGCATCAGTGCGGCTAATGTAAGCCACAACAGACCCTGTCATAAAACATAAGTTGGTTCACGACCTGCAACGATCATTCCTTACTTCTCTGTACATGATTTTGAAGGCACGAAGCCCAGGTTTGTGCATGTAAATGCCGCCCGCCATGAGCATTAAGAAGAAAACCTCAGAGCCGAGCATCACGCTGTTCTGAAAGAGCCCGGCATGAGTATGCATCCACAGGCACGCCTGCACCCGAGGTTCCCAAATCACACCCGTCTGTGAGGTCAGCGTCAGCACGCATCTATGGGGCAACAAAGCAGATGAAGGGATAAGACCTTCTGAGGAATATCTTAAGCACCGACACGGGTTGACATTAAATTATTATGAACATAAATGTGTGCACGAGACGTACGGAGAACCCAAACTATGACGTTGGCGAGGACAGCCGAAAAAGTGATGATGGTGACGAATACAGAGCGTTGGTAGATAGCGATGCTGTCAATGCAGTGAATATGGATAGGTCGCAGGTCGAAGCAAGGACATACGTGCGGAGAGCATACAAGCTCAGGGCGATCGAGGTGGTGAGACACCGGAAGGCCTAGCGACACCGAGATCACCTCAAGGGAGAAATTGAGACGACAACCACATACGAATGAAAAGTTCAACCAAAGCTATGAAACAGAGGTGAACAAAACGACAGCTCGTGAAGCAAGCGTGAAGGCATGCCTTGCAGATAGATTGGCTGGTCGAACTCATGCCAGCGAGATTTCCAGCCATAAGGGAGAGTGTAGAGATCCGACAGGCGATGTAGAGCTGTTGGGAAAACGTGTCGGTGCATTCGCATTTGTAGTGTGATGGGGAGGGTTACATACGGCGGCAGTCCATCGCCATTGACGCCGGCCTCGAAGTAAACCATACTCAAAGCCGAGATTGCAAATGAACTCCCAACTATCATAGTTTATTGTAAGCTTTGGGGGGTAGAAGTGGTCCCGGTCGATGGGTAGAAAACAGCCGCACAGATAGAGTCCATCAACAACGTGCGCGAACTTGTTCGCAGCCTCTACCAGTGACAGCAAATTAAGAGGAAGAGGAAAATTATCACAGAGAGGATAGAAAGAAGGAATGATATCGACGTACCAAGCTCATTGGAGATATCATTAGGGCTCTGCCAGTCCACCATGATCACCTTAAGGGGGCACGAGAAGGCTCAGACAAGAGAGTCGAAAAAAGCGAGGAGTGCGCACGGGGAATTGGAGAGGGCGAGGAGGGAGGCGAGGCGCTTGTTGAAAAGGACGGGGACCTCATCAAATAAGCTCCCTCGAGTCGACGTCCGCGTACAGAAGCAAAGGCTCGGAGATGTATGAGGCATTCACTAATAAAGACCACGACAAGGTCGGACGGCCGCGTCGCGGCGGGGGTAAATGGCCGTGGCCACCAATTGCGGTCGGCAGGTATGGACTGAGACCAGAGCTCTGTTCTTCTGAGAATCTGTTGTCGCGAACTTGAACTACAGTCACGGTGGTCGCGACTCGGAGATCACCGAGGCGTGAACGCGTGAACGTCCAACGACTGTCCAACGGCGGCGTGATGCACGTGACAAACACTGTCGCATCCGCATCGCATCTACTACTGGTTCAATCACTTTGATTTCTTGTTCACTTCTCCCCCTACGGCCACAACATTTAACGACACCACATTAATTAATATGTGTCGGATATAAGTGTGTTGTTTTGATAAGAATCATCTATCATCATATATTCCTAGATTCTCAGCACCCACAAACGCCCTAATCTCTTGATTTTTTTCGCCTTTTAAATACCTCGAGCTTTTGACATGTCACAAAATATCGTCGAGTTATCTGTGACCCAGAGCTTAGGGGGATTTTGAGGCCAATAAATATCCACCTATGTCAGTTCTCCCATGAGTTTTTGTTTAAATTCCCGGTGGCTTAGGTGAACATGAGCATCAGGAAAACTTTCTGATATTTTTTCCGGGTTTCAACAGTTTTCCGCTGGTTCCGAGTTTCCGGAAACCTGGAATCTGGAAATCAAGGTTATTGTTATTGGTCTACGCTGATTCTCCATGTCGCAAGTTTGGGTACTGGGGTGTGAGCAACCTTTGGAAACCAGATACTCGATTTCTGAGGATTTATTCTCCTCTCCAAACAAGGAGCTGTTGGCCTGTACCCATTGGCATAGACTATGCCAGTGCGCCTTTGTCCCATGTTCAGTACATGCCACGCGATACCTTGCGCGATACTTCTTCACTTTTCTGATGACAGCATGGAATTCAAACCCCGCTTCATGTAGCGCTCGTACTGTAGCAATCGTGGAAGCGTCCGATGCCCAAAACGGTCCCCCTCCCACAGCTGTATTGATGGTCTCAACGCCAATCCTATGAAGGCTCAATAAGAAACCAATCAACGTCGGATATATCGCTACTACTCTATGCACGCCCTTCTCGGTGTCTCAACTGAAGTCCTCATCTACATTTTGTCATTCCTTCCAGCCACGGATCTGCTTTCTGTGCGGCGAACATGCCACACGATCCGCGACATCGTCAATGGCACGGCACGCCTTCAATACATCCTGTGTACCCACATAATGGGTGTCGACGACCTTCTACCTCCAGGTTTCCCATACTATGACCGTTTAAAGCTTTTGCGACGCCATGAACAGTCCCTGAATGCCCTTCGATTCAACTCGTTTACCAAAGGTTTCATGAGTCACCCCGGCAGTATTAATCAACATATTTTCCAAGGTGGTTACCTTATCTACGACTACCACATAGTGAGTAGATTGCCAGGATACCTATATACGGACGTCTACACTGCCACCCGGGATGAAGAACTGCGTTGGGTCCACATCACAGTAGACAATAGTTGTCTTCTCCCTGCATCGTGGACTTGGTTGACATTTGCTGTAGACCACAACTTGGTGGTAGTTTTTAGGTTTATACCTCTTTAAATTCTAGCTTGAGTGCGAATACTGACAGGTTTAGTAGTCGTCTTGAACAGCAAGAAGGGGAAACTGTCCAAAACCAACTTGGCTTCATTGAATTCACGACAGGGACACCCCATCCCCTCTCACCAACACACGCTGTGCTGCTTCCTCTGTTCTCCAAAGCCGACTATTTTTTCATTGAGAAGAAATTCCTGGGAGATGATGGAGATTACATCTTGGTATCAGCGTGGAGGTCCAGCAACGTGGTTGTCTTCTACTCGGTTGCGTGGAAAACTGGGATCGTGACGTTTGTGAGTGGCCGCCGCAAGCTTTGTCTGTCCTTGACTCATGTAGATCTCTGCAGCTCCGCGAGTTCCCTGACATGCGTCATGGTTCAGAGTCTTCTTTTATGGTCATCGACAGCAACTTGATCGCGCTGATAAGAGTGGAGCTAAACCGTATAGAAATCTATAAACTTGAGATCTGCCCTTCTGCCGGTGTCCCCCTCCTGCAAACGGTGTGTCTCCTTGAGTTACCACCCGTGACACCAATCCCTACTGTTGCCTTGATGTTTTCTGCTATGGAATGGGTGCCGACCTATGGGTGCCGACCTCGAGGCACTACAAACGGTCAAGGTCGTCCCGGGAATACCATACCCACTTCTACTCCTCTACAATCGGTACAATAGGACTTCTCCTCCATTATTGCCTGGCATCGGGATATTCATTCAAATGCACAATGACCATCAGCATTGCGGGGCTCCTCTCTGTCATCCGTACGGGCGTGCACAAAATTCCTTGGGCGGACTGGGGACCTTCTATCACGCGTTTTTCCCAAAACCTATCAAGACCAATTGGCCCAACAGTTGGCCCTTTCTGGATTATAGACCTCTCACCGCTGACGGTACGAGATTATGGGCCCATATGTATGGGGAACATTGAGCCCATGGCGGAAGATATGTCATCATGGCAATCCCGGCCGCGGCCAGTGGCGTTTCCTACCAAAGTTCATGGCACTCATTGGGTGGAAAAACAAGTTGAGACGTACCTGCCATATCGTGACATCGTAGCGAATGACTTGCACATTAATGGTGGCCATGTTCTGGCAGATCGAGAGTGGATAGTCCGCATAGGGTATGAGGTACGTGGTTTCTGTGTATGCATACTGTTGGGGGTCTGATGACATGAACCGACAGGATTTCGAAAGACCTTCTGTCACCGTGTATCATTTAGATTCTGCACTGGCATAAACCGTAATGAGCGACGTACGAAACGTGTAAAGCCCGCCTTGGTGTAAATAGGAGGTAGCATCACTCCTTCGCAGCGTTCCCAAAGCGACTGCGAAAAGGACCAGGGACTAATGGCACCTCACAAGGATGAGCTCAAACCCTGAAGCTTCAAACATGTCAATGGCGCCTTGACAACGGTGGTTGAGTAATCGGTGTATTTCCCAGCTTACACGTCTACTCTTCGAGCTGCTGCTCAACTTCAGCTCAAGTAATGACTGAACGACATGGAGAACGTTGCAATGAAGAAGGTTAGACAAAGTAAAATATATGATGCAGTACAGTCGTCGAGGAGGAAATGGTAGAACGTAGAACTCGACTCGAAAAAACCCGGTGTACTCCACATGACATCGCGCACCTTGATGGACTGTGGCCGGGCCAGTTGTGTACGACCTTGTCGGGCAGGGATGTCGGGACGGACTCGGACTCGTCGTGGCAGGGCCAGAGTGCACGACTGCAGAGAACAAGCAGGATTATGACAAAAAGAAGTCGGACCAGCGACGGCTGACCGACTTATTCGATACAATGCTGGAACGGAACCCGTTCCCTATTCCTGTGCAACATTATTCATCCAAGACCGAACAACGAGCAACGCAACAATGGATCCTTGGCGAGAGATCAGTCCGACCCTGGCCTCGGATCAATGCCCCTCCCGCCTTGCGGACTCAATGAAGAATTTACTCTCAGTTGTCACATCGAGTCTGGGTCTGAACAAATTACCAGCCTGTTTGTCGGATAGAGGGTGGTACATGTGGGTGGCATTGAGCTTTGTGAGGCGAACGGTTAGCAGCAAGGGTCACTTATGAGTCAAGCACATGGTTACGGAAAATCACTGCGAAAAGGACAAAAAACTGTTATGTCATGAACAGAAATGATGGGGATCACGAATGTCAGCTGGCGGGAAGAAAGGAAAGGCGGATCAAAGACATGGATCGGATCGAAGATAAATTCAAACCGCGCTTCATGTAGCGCTCGTAGTAAGCGCCGTATGCCCCTAAACGATCCTCCGTTGTATCAATCCAATACTACAAAAACCCAATAAGAAGCCATTTACCACTGGATATACCGCTGCCAATACTTTATGCGCGCCCTTCTCTATCTCCTAACAGAAATCCTCATCGACATTTTGTCATTCCTTCCAGCCGCGGATCTGTTTTCTGTCTGGCGAACATGTCACACGATCCGCGACATCGTCGATGGTACAGCATGACTTCAATACATCCTGCATACTCACATAATCGGTACCGAGGACCTTCTACCTCCCGATTTCCCATACTGTGACCGTTTCAAGCTTTTGCGAAGCCATGAACAGTCGCGGAATGCCCTACAATTCAACTTGGTAACCAAATGTTTCCTCGATAGCCCCATCCGCTTTTGGCAATATGTTTTCCAAGATGGCTATTTTATCTACGAATACGTCGCAGCGGATGGAACGTTTAAATATTCATATTCGGACGTCTGTGCCGCTAAGCCCGCTACTAGGAATGAAGAGCTGCGTTGGGCCCACATCAAAGTAGACAATAGTTGTCGTCTCTCTCTATCGTCGACCCGGTTGACATTTGCTGTAGACCATAACTTGGTGGTAGTGATGAGGTTTATATCCTTTTAGATTCCATCTTGAGTGCGAAACCTGACAGGTTTGACAGTCATCGCGACCAGTACGAACTTGAAGGGGAAAGTGCCCAGAGGCAACTTGCCTTCATTGAATTCACGACAGGGACACCCCATCCCCTCTCACCAATACATATTGTACCGCTTCCGCCGTGTACCGCAACCGATGATGTTTTCATTGGGACAAAATTCCTAGGAGATGATGGAGATTACATCCTGGCATCAGCATGGAAGTCCAGCTACCGTGACGTGATTGACTTGTACTTGGTCGCGTGGAAAACTGGGACCGTGACGTTTGTGGGTTACCGCAGAAGTTTTGTCTGTCCTTGACTCATGTAGGTCTCTGCAGCTTCGCGAGTTCTCTGACATGCGCCAGAATCTAGATTCTGCTTTCGTGGTCATCGACAGCAGCTTGATCGCGCTGATAAGAGCGAAGCTGAACCGTATCGAAATCTATAGACTTGAGGTCTACCCTTCTGCCAGTTCTCCCCTCCTGCAAACGGTGTGTCTCCTTGAGCTACCGCCCGTAACACCAACCACCTCTGTTACATGTTTCCGTTCAGCTATGGAGTGGGTGCCGACCTCGAGGCACTACAAACGGTCAAGGGCCTCCGGGGATACCATATTCCCTTCTATTGCTCTACAGTCGGTACAATCGGACTTCTCCTCCATTATGACGCGACCCCGGGAGATTCACTCGCATGCACAATGGTCATCGGGATTGCAGGGCTCCTCTCTGCCATCCGCACGGGTGTGCATAACATTTCTTGGGTGAACTGGGGACCTTCTATCACGCATTTTTTCCGAGACGAGCTATCAAGACCAATTGGCCCAACAGTTGGCCCTTTCTGGATTGCAGGCCTCTCACCACTGACAGTACGCGATTATGGGCTCATGTGTATGGGGGACATTGAGTCCATGGCGGAAGATATGTCATCATGGCAATCCCGGCCGCGGCCAGTGGCATTTCCTACCAAAGTTCATGGCACTCATTGGGTGGAAAAACAAGTTGAGACGTACCTGCCATATCGTGACATCGTAGCGAATGACTTGCACCTTGACTACTGTAACGGGCTTGTTTTGGTAGATCGAGAGTGGATAGTCCGCATAGAACATGAGGTACGTGGCTTCTGTACATAGGTACTGTTGAGAGTTTGATGACATGTACCTGCAGGATTTCAGGGACAACAAAGGACTTTCTATCACACTTTATCATTTAGATTCGGTATAAAACTGTAATGAGCAACAGCGGTGATTGAGTACTTGAGTGATCAGAGTAGTTCTCGGCTCACACTTCCACTCTTCGAGCTGCTGCTCAAATTCAGTTCAGGTAATGACAGAACGACATGGAGAGCGTCGCGATGAAGAAGATCACCCGAAGTAAAGTATACCACCCAGTACGGCCGTCGAGGAGGAAATGGTCACAGTGGTGGAACTCGACCTGAAGAAACCCGATGATGTACTCCGCAGGACATCGCGCACCTCGATGGACTGTGAGCCCGTTGTGTGCGTCCTTGTCGGGCAGGTGTGGCTGGATGAGCCCGGACCCGTCGTGACAGGGTCAGAATGCACGACTACACGGAACAAGCACGATGGCCTGGATAATGACAAAAATCACTCGGATCAGCTTGACGACTGACCGACTTGCCAGTGGTCGATACAATTCTGGAACAGATCCCGTTCTCTATTCCGGTGTAATGCTATCCATCCAAGACTTCAACAATGAAGGATACATATCGAGAGGTCCGTTGAACCAGTTCGGCCCCCTGAGTTGGCTTGATCAGCCTCGGATCAATGCTTCTCGCGTGACGAGTCGCGTCTGACGGACTCGATGATGAAAATGCTCCCGATTGTACACCGAGTTTGCGTAGCCGACCAAACTTTTCTCTTTGCGGGACAGGTGTTCGTTGGTTGTCGAAATGTGTTGACTCAGTCCACTGTGTACTTTGTTTCCCTCTATGCACCCGGCGCTGAGCAAGACTGGACAGACGGCTATCGGTTCCCTAACGGGCCCTAACTCTCCCTCAACTCCGAGTCTTTCCGCGATGTGGCTGCTCCAAGATTGCACCCATTCGCCTCGTGCTCCTTCGCCAATCTGCATTCTCCAAATTGCGGTTGCACTCCCCCTGTTCTGAATTGAATTCCTTCATGGTTGTCCCATCGATCTGCCCTCATCATGTTTGTCCAATTCGATATCATGCGCCTTGAAGTGCTCCATGAAGTGCTCCTCGGACTGCGGCTTCGGGTGGGAAAGGCCGGCCATCTGCAAGGCCGTGGTGGAGGCCGAGCTGCCACTCCGGCGTTCGTTGCGTGGGACGGCCCAGGTCCTCCGACGGAATCGAATCGCACCTGTCGTCTCGTCCTGCGACGTTTCCCAAAAGCTAAGCCTACGTGTATATGAGAGGCAGTTCATCAATGGTTTCATGAGTGATGACCATGAAGAGAAAAAAATAGATTAAGTGGGTCCGTACAAATCACCAGACTGTGTGTCGGATAGAGTGCGGTACATGCGCGTAGCACCTATCGATCTTTGTTTCGTGGGCAGTTAGTAAGAAGAGCAATTCATAAGCAAAGCCCAAGCTTACGTGAAAATGCCTTAGAGATAGCCGAGAAGCGTTAGGGTGTGAAAATGTTCTAGGAACGGAAGTGATAATCACCTGCGGGAATTGTGAAGAACTAACGATAAAGAAAGGAAGGGCGGATCAGATACATGAGGTCTGTCATGAATGGAACCGTACTATAACGTGCACTATTCATTGAATGTAGGAAGCTGTGTTGTCAGTCAACTTACTATAATGGATCATAAGAGATCTCACCATTGAAGTCCAGGACGAAGAAGACCTAAAAGAGTTCAACATTGAGATGCCCCAAGCGACGAATAACCCACTTACGACCGTAACAGTCTGCATCAGTGCGGCTAATGTAAGCCACAACAGACCCTGTCATAAAACATATGTTGGTTCACGCGTGGCCCGACCTGCAACGATCATTCCTTACTTCTCTGTACATGATTTTGAAGGCACGACACCCCGATCTGTGCATGTAAATACCGCCCGCCATGAGCATGAAGAAGAAAACCTCAGAGCCGAGCATCACGCAGTTCTGAAAGAGCCCGGCATGAGTATGCATCTACAGGCACGCCCCCACCCGAGGTTCCCAAATCACACCCGTCTGTGAGGTCAGCATCAGCACGCGTCCATGGGGCCACAAAGCAGATGGAGGGATAAGACCTTCTGAGGGATACCTTAAGCACCGATACGGGTTAACATAAAGTTACCATGAACGTAAATGTCTGTACGAGACGTACGGAGAACCCAAACTATGACGTTGGCGAGGACGGTTGAAAATGTGATGACGGTGACGAATACAGAGCGTTGGTAGATAGCGATGCTGTCAATGCAGTGAATATAGCTAGGTCATGCAGGTCCTAGCAAGGGCATACGTGCGGAGAGCATACAAGCTCAGGGCGATCGAGATGGTGAAACACCGGAAGGCCTGGCGACACCGAGATCACCTAAAGGGAGCAGAAACTGAGACGACAACCACATACGAATGAAAAGTTCAACCAAAGCTGTGAAACGGAGGTGAACAAGACAACAGCTCGTGAAGCAAGCATGAAAGCATGCCTTGCAGATAGATTGGTTAGCCGAACTCATGCCAGCGAGATTTCCAGCCACATGGGAGATTGTAGAGATCCGACAGGCGATGTAGAGCTGTTGGGGGATACGTGTCGATTTATTCGCAGTTGTAGTGTGATGGGGAGGGGTACTTACGGCGGCAGTCCATCGCCATTGACGCCGGCCTCGAAGTAAACTATACTCAAAGCCGAGATTGCAAATGAACTCCCAACTATCCGAGTCATAGGTCATTGTAAGTTTTGAGCGGTGGGAGTGGTACCGGTCGATGGGTAGAAACAGACGCACAGATAGAGTCCACCAACAACGTGCGCGAACTTGGTCGCAGCCTCTACCAGTGACAGCGAATCAAGAGGTAAAACGAGTAAAACTATCACAGGGAAGATAGAAAGATGGAATGATATCGACGTACCAAGCTCATTGGAGATATCATTAGGACTCTGCCAGTCCACCATGATCACCTTAAGAGGGCAGGAGAAAGTTCAGACAAGAGAGTCAACAAAAGCGAGGCGAGTGTGCGGGGAATTGGGGAGGGCGAGGAGGGAGGCGAGGCGCTTGTTGAGAAGGACGGGGAACTCATCATATAAGTTCCCTCGAGTCGACATCCGCGTAGTAGTACAGAAGCAAAGGCTCGGAGATGTACGAAGCATTCACTAATAAAAACCACAAGGTCTGACTGCCACGCCGCGGTGGGGGTAAACATGGCCGTGGCCACCAAGTGCGGTCGGCAGGTATGAACTGAGACCAGCCTCTGTTGTCGCAACTCGGAGATCACCGAGGCGTGAACGCGTGAACGCCCAAAGTACTACGTGATGCACGTGACAAAACACTGTCGCATCCGCATCGCATCGCATCTGCCAGACCGTACTGCCACTGGTTCAATCACTTTGATTTTCATATTCACTTCTCCCCCTACTGCCAACATTTAACGACACCACATTAATTAATATGTGTCGGTCTATTATCGTATATTCCTAGATTCTCAGCATCCACAAACCCCTAATCTCTCGATTTTTTCGCCTTCTAAACACCTTGAGCTTTTAATATGTCACAAAATATCGTCAAGTTATCTACTCAGAGCTTAGGGGGATTTTGAGACCAATAATATCCACCTACGTCGGTTTTCCCATGAGTTTTTTTGTTCAAATTCCCGGTGACTGAGGTGAACACGAGCATCAGGAAAACGTTCAAATATTTTCCGGATTTCAACAGTTTTTCCGCTGGTTTCCGAGTTTCCGGGAACCTTGAACCTGGAAATCAAGGTTATTGGTCTACGCCAATTCTACATGTCGCAAGTTTGGGTACTGGGGTGTGAGCAACCTTTGGAAACCAGATACTCGATTCTAAGTATTCTCTCTGCCTCTCAAAACAAGGAGCTGTTGGCCTGTACCCACTGGCATAGACTGTGCCAGTGCGCCTTTATCCCCATGTGCAGTACATGCCACGCGATACTCATCACTTTTCTGATGACAGACTGGAATTCAAACCCCGCTTCATGTAGCGCCTAGTTGTAGCGCTCGTACTGTGGCGACCGTGGAATCGTCCGATGCCCAAAATGGTCCCCTCCCACGGCTGTATCGATGGTCTCAGCGCCAATCCTATGAAGGCCCAATAAGAAACCAATCAACGTCGGATATATCACTGCTACTACTCTATGCATGCTCTTCTCGATCTCTCAACTGAAGTCCTCATCGACATTTTGTCTTTCCTTCCAGCCACGGATCTGTTTTCTGTGCGGAAAACATGCCACACGATCCGCGACATCGTCAATGGCACAGCACGCCTTCAATACACCCTGTGTACCTACATAATGGGTGTCGACGACCTTCTACCTCCAGATTTCCCATACTCCGATCGTCTCAAGCTTTTGCGACGTCATGAACTGTCACTGAATGCCCTTCGATTCAACCCGTTTACCAAAGGTTTCATCAGTCACCCCGGCGGTATTAATCAATACGTTTTCCAAGATGGTTACTTTATCTACGACTACCACATAGCGAGTAGAACGCCAGAATACGTATATACGGACGTCTACACTGCCACCCGGGATGAAGAACTGCGCTGGGTCCACATCGAAGTCGGCGATGGTTGTCTTCTCTCTCGATCGTGGACTCGGTTGACATTTGCTGTAGACCATAACTTGGTGGTTGTTAAAAGGTTTATGTCCCTTTAAACCCTATCTCGAGTGCGAATCCTGACAGGTTTGGCAGTCGTCTGAAACAGGAAGAACGGGAACTTGTCCAGAACCAACTTGCCTTCCTTGAATTCACGACAGGCACACCCCATCCCCTCTCACCAACACATACTGTGCTGCTCCCCACAGACGTTGATGTTGTCGTTGGGGAGAATTTCCTGGGAGATGATGGAGATTACATCTTGGTATCAGCGCGGAAGTCCAGCGGCGTGGTTGTCTTCTACTCGGTTGCATGGAAAACTGGGATCGTGACATTTGTGAGTGGCCGCCGCAAGCTTTGTCTGTCCTTGACTCATGTAGACCTCTGCAGCTCCGCGAGTTCCCTGACACGCATCAGGGTTCAGGGTCTTCTTTTATGGTCATCGACAGCAACTTGATCGCGCTGATAAGAGTGGGGCTAAACCGCATAGAAATCTATAGACTTGAGATCTGCCCTTCTGCCAGTGTCCCCCTCCTGAAAATGGTGTGTCTCCTTGAGCTACCGCCTGTAACACCAACCACCTCTGTTACATGTATCAGTTCCGCTATGGAGTGGGTGCCGACCTCGAGGCACTACAAACGGTCAAGGTCGTCCCGGGGATACCATATCCCCTTCTACTCCTCTACAGTCGGTACAATAGCCCTTATTCTCCGTTATCGCCCGGCATCGGCAGGATATTCATTCAAATGTACAATGACTGTCAGCATTGCGGGGCTCCACTCTGTCATCCGCACGGGCGTGCACAACATTCCTTGGGTGGACTGGGGACCTTCTATCACATGTTTTACCCAAGAAGTCCTATTAATGGCAATTGGCTCAACAGTTGGCCCTTTCTGGATTGTAGGCCTCTCACCGTTGACGGTACGCGATTTTGGGCCCATATGTATGGGTAACATCGAGTCGACGGCGGAAGATATGTCATCATGGCAATCCCAGCCGTGGCCAATAGCGTCTTATACCGATGTGCCTTCTTATTGGGAGGAGGGTCAAGCTGAGACGCACCTTCCATATCGCGACATCGTGGTGAATGACTTGCACCTTAACGATGGCGACCATGTTCTGGCAGATCGAGAGTGGATAGTCCGCATAGGGTATGAGGTACGTGGTTTCTGTCTATGCGCCCTGTTGGGGGTCTGATCACATGCACCGACAGGATTTCAACAGACCTTCTGTCACTGTTCATCATTTAGATTCTGCACTGGCATAGGCCGTAATGAACGACATACGAAACTTGTAAAGCCCGCCTTGGTGTAAATAGGATGTAGCATGACTCCGTCGCAGGGTTCCCAAAGCGACTGCGAAAGAGAACACTGGCACCTCACGAGGATGAGCTCAAACCCCAAAGCTTCAAACATATCAATGGCGCTTTGACAACGGTGGTTGTGTGATCGGTGTATTTCCCAACTTACACGTCTACCCTTCGAGTTGCGGCTCAATCAATGACCGAACGACATGAAGAGCGTCGTGATGAAGAAGATTAGCCGAAGTAAAGTATACAACACAGTACCCAGTAATTCTCAGCTCACACTTTTACTCTTCGAGCTGCAGCTCAAATTCAGCTCAGGTAGTAATGACCGAACGACAGGGAGAGCGTCGCGACGAAGAAGACCAGCCAATGTACTCCGCACGATATCACACACCTCGATAGACTGTGGGCCCGTTGCGTGCGTTTTTGTCGGGCAGGTGTGCCCGGATGGACTCGGACCCGTCGTGGCAAGGGTCAGAATGCACGGCTGCACGAAACAAGCAAGATAGCCTGGATGATGACGAAAAAAACTCGGACCAGCTTGACGGCTGAGCGACTTACTCGATAATGCTGGAACAGAACCTCTTCTCTATTCCGGTGTAACTCTGTTCGTCCAAATCGGCCTCGATCAATCCTTCTCCCTGCTGAGAGGCTCTTTGATGAAAATGCTCTCGACTTCACGCCGAGTTTGCGTTTACAGACCAAGCTTTCGGGTGTTCGTTAACGTTCGTTTGTTGTCGAAATGTGTCGACTCCGTCCACTGTGTACTTCGCTTCCCTCTGTCCACCCGGCGCTGAGCAAGCTCGGACAGACCGACACCCGGTTCCCGAACTCTCCCTCAACCCCTTTCCGCGAAGTGGTTGCTCCAAGGTTGCACCCGTTCGCCTTATGATCCTTTGCCAATCCGAGTCACACGGCCCACAGTTCTGGGGTGCATGTGACCAGCTTCCCTCCACGCAACCGTATGTTGGGCAAGCCTGCACAGGCGGTCATCGGCTGCCGAAAACCTGTCTGCGTTGGCTGATCAATGAGCCCTAATTAATGAGCCTTTGCCAATCTGCATTCTCCAAATTGCGGTTGCTCTCCCCCTGTTCTCAATTGAATTCCTTCATGGTTATCCCTGTTGTCTCGCGCGCTCCGTCTTCTTCCCCGTCCTCCCGGGTTCTGCCCTCACTTGCTGTTGGCTCCCCCACTCCACAATACAACACTGTGTCCTCAGAACCTCTATTACGGAACGAAACTGGTTGCGAGGATGAGAATTACGGAGAGGGTGTTACGGTAAGTATCCTACTTCTAGTCCTGGGCCCTGCAACCTGGCAGGTCATGTATTCACTGCTCTTCACTTGGCATGCACCCACGACGTCTCTGACTTGTCTTCCTCTATAACTATGCTATGACTCACATCTCCCATCGACCCGCCCTCATCATGCTTGTCCAATTCGATATCATGCGCCTCGAAGCGCTCCATAAAGCGCTCCTCGGGCTGCTGTGGCGGGCATACCCGGCGGGCCATCTGCAACGCCGTGGTGGAGGCCGAATCGCAATGCGTGCGGCCGACGAGCTGGGTCTGCCGACGGAATCGGATCGCGCCCGTCATCTCATCCCGCGACGTTTCCCAAAAGTCAAGCCTTTGTGTGAGAGAGGTAGTTCATCAATGGTTCGTGAGTGACAATTTTTTTAAGAAAAAAGGGTGAGCTGGGTCCGTACAAATTACCAACCCCACTGTCGGATAGAGTGCGGTACATGCGGGTGGCACCTATCGAGCTTTGTGAGGTGAACGGTTAGCAACAAGGGTCACCACTTATGAGCCAAGCAGATGCTTACGTGAAAATCACTGGGAAAAGGACAAAAAACTGTTAAGGTGTGAATATTCCATGAACGGAAATGATAATTACCCGCGGGGATTACGAACAGCTGGTGGGAGGAAAGGAAAGGCGGATCAAAGACATTGATCGGCTAAGAATCAGGATCATATTATAACGTACACCATTCATTGGATCTTGGAAGCCCTGTTGTCAGTCACCTGATCGTGACGGATCATAAACGAACTCACCATTGAGGTCAAGGAGCAAAAAGACCTAGATGAAGATCAACACCGAGATGCCCAGAGTGACGAATATGGTCCCGCTTACGACTGCAATAGTCTGCATCAGCGCGGCGAAAGCAAGCCACAGCAGACCCTGTCATAAAACATAACTAAGTTCGGACGCGTGGCTCAACGTGGGAACTGTGATCCCGTACTTCTCTGTACATGAGTTTGAAAGCGTGAAGCCCGGAATTGTGCATGTAAATGCCGCCCGCCATGAGCAATAAGAAGAGAACTTCAGAGCCAAGCATCACGCTGCTGTTAAGGAGTCCAGCGTGTGTACGCAACCGCAAGCACGCCTGCATCTGGGGTTCCCAAATCACACTCGCCTGCAAGTCAGTATCAGCATGCGGCGATGGCGTCCCCATCCAGACAGAGGGAGATTCACCGTGGTTACGTCTTAAGCACCGAGACAGTTGAGCACTACATTGCCAAGACTCAGGAATGTGTGTATGGTACGTACGGCGGACCCAAATTATAACATTGGCGAGGACGACTGCAGACGTGATGGCGGTAATGACTTTGGAGCGTCGATAGATCGCGATGCTGTTGTGCAGTGAATATGGCTAGATCATCCAGGTTGGAACAAAGGCATACGCGCGGAGAGAATACAGGCTCAAGGCGATCGAGGTAGTGAGGTACCGGAAGCACTAGCAACACCAATATGACCACCACGGGAGCGTAAATTGAACGGCCAACACATACGAGAGAAAATATCAACCAGAGCTGGATAATTGGAGGTGAACAAGATGACGATTTGTGAAGCAAGCATGAAAGCGTGCCTTGCAGTTGAATTGGTTCGACAGACCCAGGCCGACAAGGTCTGTGATCACCTGGGAGATGGTAGAAACCCGACAAGCAATATAAAGCTGTTGGAAAAGAACACGTCGGTTGTCACGGAATGTGATATGACGGAGAAGGGAACGGGAAAGAAGTGCTACCCACGGCAGCAGTCCATCGCCAAGCGCGGCGCCCGCGGAGTAAGCCATACTCAAAGCCAATTTTGCAAACAAACTCCCAACTAACAAGAGTGTTAGGAGCAGTAACAATCGGGACAAAAGAGACGCACAGATAGATTCCGTCGACAACGTGCACGACCTTGATCAAAGCACCTGCCAGTGACGATAGCGGATTAAGAGAATGAACAACAAGATAAACGACGACAAGACCGACGCACCGAGATCATTGAAGACAGTCGCAGGGTCCTGCCAGTCGACCATGATTGCCTTGAGAGGGCAGGGGCAAGCTCACACAAGAGGATCGACAGTGGCGATGAGTGCGTGGAGAATGAGGGAGAGAAGGATGGGGAAGGAAAGGAAGGCAGAGTTCAAGAAGTACGGGGGACCCTCATCATATAAGCACACTGAAGGGTCCCACATTGGGGGGTGAAGAAAGAAGAAACCAAGGGCTGCGCAGCATGCACCCAGCCAATGACGATGACGAGATCGGAGGTAGCCGCTCGGGAGCACACGGCTGTTCGGTAAAACGGTCTCGCCAAAAAAGAGGTCGTGACTGTGCTTCTTTTGCAGGTCCCCGCGCGAGATGTGAAGTACGTGATGCACGTGATAAAAAAAACATATCTCCCCCTACTGTATGGCCGCAACATTTCAATAGTCAGTAGCAAAACGTTGTGTATGATTTTTTTACAATAGAAATCATGTCATGTTGTGTTAAAAAAATTAAACAAAAATATCTTGCTGATGAATGTTCGATGAATGTTTCCATGCATCAGTAACTTACATCAGTACCACTGGCAGGCCCATGACAAGTCCCGTACTGTATCATGATCCATGGCCAATTATGACAAAATCGGGTATATCGGTTTATCTACTGTGGCACAGGACCATCGATGTTATTTTCCACCATCTCGTCACTGTCTTCTTGTAACACAATCTGCCGATGGGCCCCGCCCATGTTATCTACACAATAGCACCATGTCCTGGCAACACACACGCTGCTACGGCACATCGAGGGTCCAAAAAACTCAGATGCGTGCCAGTGGTGCAACGGAGACCGGGCGGTCACTACCAACTCACATCGCACGATTTACTGCCCGAAGCATTGCTCAAGTAACATAGTCGTGAACGATATTGAGAGCGTCTCGACGAAGAACGACCCAATGCAACCTCTGCTGCTGTTGTGCCTCACAAGATGTCGCGCGCTGTGATTGACGCCAGCGCCGGGATGCACCCGAATACGGTAAAACCTCATTGGTCAAAGGTCCCAAGTCATAAACACCGATGGAACCTTGTCAAAGGGCGAGATAGATCTTCTATGCGCACCAAGAAATGGGTGCAAGGGTGAGAAATTAAGAAACGAAGGTTTACAGTAAACATCCCTCTCCTCAACTTGCCAATCGCGGAAGGTCGCGGTGGAAGATCCTTTTTGTATTCACCTGGCATGCACCCACCCCGATTCCGACTTGTCGTCTTCCAAGACAATGCTACGATTCCCGTCCCGCATCGACTCGCTCTCGTCGTCCAACGCGATATCGTGCGCCTCGAAGCGCTCCACGTAGCGCTCCTCGGATTGCAGCTGAGGGCGAGACCGGCGGGCCATCGGCAGCGCCGTGGTAGAGGCCGAATCGCGACTGTGGCCATCCGAGCGACCGACGAGCTGGGTCTGCCGACGGAATCGGATCTCGCCCGTCGCCTCGTCCTGCGAGGTTTCCCAAAAGTCAAGCCTATGCGTGTGTGAGGCGACGTTTGTGGAGGAGAAAAACGTGAAACTGGGTCCCGTACAAATTGCCAGCCTGCCTGTCGGATAGAGTGCGGTACATGCGGGTGGCACCTATCGAGCTTTGTTTGGGTCAGTAAGAAAGAAGCCCGGGCCACTGATGGTCGAAGTGGGGCGCTTACGTGAAAATGGCTTGGAGCAGGACAGATAAACTGTTAGGGTGTGGAAATATTCCAGGAATGGAAATGGTATTCACCTGCGGGAGCTACGAACATCTAACGGTAGGAAAGTGGGTCAGAGACATGGGTTGAAAAATGATATGTTATCATAACTCACCATATTCGATGGTTCTTGAAAGTCGTATTTGTCAGTCACATCAGTATGAGGATCATTAAGGACACCTCACCATTCAGGTTCAGGATAAGGCAAGTCTATAAGAAATTAACACCGGGATGCCCAAAGTAAGGAATATACGCGCTTACAACTGCGACAGTCTGCAGCAGTGCGGCAAAGGTAAGCCACAACAGGCCCTGCCATGACAGGCAAATCAGTCCAGACACATGGCACGACGCGGGAACGGTGATCCCGTACCTCTCGGAACATGATTTTCAGGGCACGGCGCCCAGAATTGTAGTAGTAAATACCGCCCGCCATAAGCAATAAGAAGAAAACCTCGGAGCCGAGCATCACGGCGTTGTTAAGGAGCGCAACGTGAGTATGCACCCGCATGCACGCCTGCACTTCGGGAACCCAGGTCCCGTTCGCCTGCAAACCGGTGTTAGCGCGCGCGCACGTCAATGGTATCATAACGCAGACGCAGGGAGAATGACCTTGGCTACGCCTGAAATTCCGAGAAGAATTAGCACTGGACGATTGGGGACGTGAGGAAGATACGTACGTCGAACCCAAACTATCAAGTTAGCGAGGACAACCGTAACCGTGACGAAGATAATAAATTTGGAGCGTTGGTAGATCGCAATGCTGTTGCGGCAGTCAGACAAGGCCATACTATCCAGGGTCGGAGCGCAAGGCGTACTTACGTGCGGAGACCATACAGGCTCAGAGCGATCGTGGTCGTGATATAACGGAAGAACTAGCAAAACAGGATCACCACACAGGAGCGCGGCAATCATGGCGATGAGCACATACTACAGAAAAGGTCAACCAGAGCTAGAGAAAGGAGGGGTAAACAAGACGGCGATTTGGGAAGCGAGCATGAAAGCGCGCCTTGCAGTCGAATTCGTGGAGCAAACTCATGCCCACGAGATCTATGACCACCTGGAAGATGGTGCAAAGCCGACAGGCAATGTAAATCTGTGGGAAAAAAAGAGGACAAAAGCCCGTTGGTTACCGCGGGAATTGTGATATTGTATGATTGATGGAGAAAGAAGGAAAAAGAAGGCCCACTCACGGCAGCAGTCCATCGCCAAAGACGGCGGCCGCGAAGCAAACCGTACTCGAAGCCGATATTGCAAATGAACTCCCAGCTAACATGGGGCTGACCGTGAGTCTTGCGCGATGGCGGTAGGATCGCTTGAGACGGAAACGCCAAACGCACAGGTAGATTCCGTGAATGACATGTACGACTTTGATATATGCACCTGGCGGAGAAAGCGAAGTACGAAGTAATCAGGAAAAAAAGATGGAGAAAATCGAGATCGACGCACCGAGCTCATTTTGGATAGTAGAGGGACTCTGCCAATCGACCATGATTGCTTTACGAGGGCAAGCGAATGCTCATGCGAGAGAGCCGACAGAGGCGGGGAGTGGGCAGGAAATCGGGGGAAGGGAGAGATGATGAGAAGGGTCGCTTGTTGAAATGGAGGGGGGAGACCCGCATCATATAAGCTCTCACCCGAGTCGACATGATGGTGGATTCGAGAATCCAAAAGAGCAGCGTGGCACATCGGGGGGCCAAGAAAAATGAGGTCCGACCTAGCCGAGCAGCGCCGGGCGGTGGCGATTCGGCAAACCAAATGGTCGCGCAGGTAAAAAGAAGGGTGGGTCGACCCTGTCGTGTGAATAAGGGCCAACAACGGGCACCGACCCGACCAAAGCCAAGAAAGAAATAAGTTTAGACCGTGATGCGGTTTTTTTTCGTCTTTTCTTTTAGCCGTGGCACACAATGTCCAGACTGGTGGCCGCGATACGCTTCAAAGTTCCTGCATGGTACGATATGATATCTTCGTTCGAAACGGGATAATATTAGAACAGATTCAACAAGCAACCTCGAGAAATGACCGATATCGCTCGCCTATCAGGTAGTGCCGGTAGATAGGCAATAGTCGTCCTGGCTTTCCAGAAAAGATCGACGTCTCACCTTGGCCTTCTTGCGACATCCCCAAGGGGGGTCCAGCCTTCAACATGATCTTTGGCTTACACACCAATAACATTTTCGAGCAGCGGGTGTGCCTACCTCAAGGGCCCATTCCCACAAACTCCGGGCATGCCGGCGGGTGTATAGTCAATCGACGTCGAGTGTTGCCTAGCCGAAGCAAAGCAATACAGTTAATTGTGGCCCGTCAACGAGGTGGTCGAGCAGGGGTATCAGTACGTACAGAGACACGGCAAGGACGAGGATGATGACGATCGAAAGAGGCTGAATGGATACCTCACGTCGATACGACCCACCCGATTTCCATTCTCGGGTGCTAACTTACACGGCCTAATCATGGGGTATGTAATGATAGATGAATCCTTGTCGAAAGGTCAGCTAGATCATCCACTATGTACATCAAGAAAAACGGGTAGCGAAGGTGAGAGTTAAAGAAAGAAGGTTAAGTTACAGCAAACATCCCAGATATCCTATGCCCAGCAAACTCGACCTCGAGCGAGGTCCCGCGCAAAGCGTGCAAGCTACTACAGTATTTTCACTTTGCATGTACCCACTCCACTGCTGACCTGTCGTCCTCCGTGGCCATGCTGCGCTTCACATCCCGCATCGACTCGTCCTCGCCATCCAACACGATATCGCGCGCCTCGAAGCGCTCCACGTAGCGCTCGTCGGGCTGCGGCGTCGCGCGGACGAGGCGGCCCATCGGCAGTGCTGTGGTGGAAGCCGTGTCGCCGCCGGGGCCATCCGTGCGTGCGACCAACTGGGTCTGTCGCCGGAATCGGATCTCGCCTGTTGTCTCATCCCGTGAGGTTTCCCAAAAGTCGAGCCTATGTATGGTCGTTTCGTCAACAATTGGGGTGGAGGGGAAGGGTGGACGGGATTCCGTACAAGTTACCGGCCTGTCTATCGGACAGAGTGCGGTACATGCGCGTAGCACCTATCGAGCTGTTGGTTTCGTGAACGGGGTTAGTGAGAAGGGCCACAATCAAGAATCGAAGAAGGGTGTGCTTACGTGAAAATGACTTCGAAGAAGGCGGGGGAATGGTTAGGGGTGTGGAAATGTTCCAGGAGCGGAAATGACAATTACCTGCGGGAATGATGAAGATCTAAAGACCGGAAAAACGGAATAGGCGGGGTCAGAGACGTGAGTCCGCCGAGAAGTGAGGTATTATGACGTACACCGTTCATTGGATCTTGGAAGCCGAATTGTTAGACATATCACGGATCATAAAAGAAGACCTCACCGTTGAGGTCGAGGATGAGGAATACCTACACGAGATTAACACCGAGCTGCTAAAAATGGCGAATAGAGCCCGCTTACGACTGGAGCGGTCTGTACTAGCGCGGCAAAAGCAAGCCACAACAGGCCCTGTCGATGGAAAAGATAAACTTGGTTAAGACGCATAACCCAACGACGTGAAAAGGATGGTCTCGCACTTCTCGGAACATGATTTTAAAGGCACGCAGCCCGGAATTGCGCATGTAAATGCCACTGGCCATGAGCAGTAAGAACAAAACCTCGGAACCGAGTAGCACGCTGTTGTGGAGGAGCGCAACGTGAGTGTGCAGCCGCATGCACGTCTGCGCTTCCGGCACCCAGACCGCGCTCGCCTTCAAATGGGAGTTAGGACGCGTCTAAAAGCGCCAGAATGCGGGCAAAGGGGAGAATTACCTGGGCTATGCCTTGAATACCGAGGCGAGTCAACATTTCGTTGTAAGGGACTGTGTGTGACGTACGGAGGATCCAAACTACGACATTGGCGGTGACGGCTGCTGCCGTGAGGATAATCGAGAACATGGAGCGTTGCCAGATCGCGATACTATGTCATGCAGTCAACATGGCTAGATCCTATAGGCTGGCGCAAAGGGCGTACGTGCGAAGACCATACAAGCTCAAAGCGAACGAGCTCGCGACATATCGGAAAAGCTAGCGATAACGAGATCACCACGACGAGAGCGGAGATCGAAACGGCCAAACACATACGAGAGAAAAGGTCAACCAGACCTGTGAGAACAGGGGGTGAGCCAAGATGGGAAGTAAGGCATGAGAAAAGCGTGCCTTGCAGTTGAATTGGTTTGTCATATTCAAACCGACGAGGTCCGTAGCCACTTGAGAGATGGTGAAAAACCGACAGGCGATGTATAGCTGTTGGGAAAAAAACGCGTCGGGTGTTATAAAACGTGATGTGATGGGGGAAGAGAGACTACTCACGGCGGCAGTCCATCGCCATTGACGCCGGGACCGAAGTAGACTCAACTCAAAGCCAAGATTGCAAATGAACTCCCAACTAATAGCATGGATTGATGATGACCATAAGCCTCGAGTGATGGGGGTCGTATCTTTCTTGATGAGGACAAACGGACGCACAGATAGATTCCATCGATGACATGTAGGAGCTTGATCGATGCACCTGCAGGTCATATGGGGATAAAAGGAAAGAAAAATTTCGGCAATGAGATGGGAAAAAGGATGGAAGGAGTGATCGACGAACCGAGCTCATTGAAGATTGTAACGGGGTTTTGCCAGTCGACCATGATAACCTTAAGCGAGCAGGAGAAGGCACATACAAGAGAGACGGTAGGGACCGACGGGAGAGTAGGAGGGACGACGAGAAGGAATGGGAGAGAGGGAATTGGTGTAAAGAGCGGGGATTGACATCATATAAATTTGGTCGACGTTCACTACACCCAGTCAGAGCCGGCGTCTTGGGCACAACAGACTTGTACGGCACCTATCACATCACAGCCAGGCACGGGTACACCCCAGCAGAACGTCTCTCTCGCTCTCACAATCTTTCTTTCTCCGCGGATCCTCGCTCAGATCATAGCCATCGACAACTGGCATCATTTATCCCCCTCCCTCCACATTCTCCATGGCCACATCGGCCGGGTGTGTGTTCACGTCGAGGACGGGGTTCACGACGCGTTTCATTTCCACGGAGCGGTATTTAATGAACCAGCCAATCACGTCGACGCGACTCGCCGCGTGTTGTTCCCAGGGCCGACCTTTCCAAATTCGGAACCGCGTTTTGGCCCCCGCTTAGCAACCGTTCCCCCTTTGCCTTCGGAAAACTTTCCCTCATTTAGCCTTTCAATTGCCCACATCTCATCTCGCGGCAAAATGGCACTCTAATGACCCAGTACTAGTGCTTCTCTCCAGATTAGCTGTGCATTTCCCCACCGCAGTCCCGCAGATCTGCACCTCACTTCATCCCAATCATCCACTGCGTTCGTATATCATACCAGAGTCGATCAGTCAAATTGGCCGCCACACATGCAGGGAAGCGTTGCGGCCACAATTTCCCATCTTTCCGAGGACATTATCTATCTGTCAACGACCCCGTCGATGTTGCCGGAGCTTAGTCCCATTCGATTTGGGCCAATAGAATGATCTGACAGCTCGATTCGTCGTGGTACCGTTATACAGACACAGAAACATGATTTGCCACTTTGCCCACATACCGCCTTCACATACTCTCTGTAGGGGTTTCATCATAACACCAAGTCAGGGTCGATCTCCATCACGTACGTTTCGGACACTGCCCGTTCCAGGTGTATCTCGCACGCCGCATATCTCTCTATATAGGGCCCGTTCCGCACGCGTGGAACGGAGCTCGTAGGCAACAAATCCGAGGGAACGCACGGATCGGCATCGCTCTGAACGCGGGAGATCGTCTGCCGACGGGTCTTTGCGCCCCGTGAGCTTTCGAAGAATTCGAGGCTGGAGGTCGGGCGGGCGATCAGTGATCGGTCGGGATCAAAACTCAGGATCAAAAGTCGATGAATGACGATCGAAGATTGTGCGGTACATTCGTGTGGCACCGATTCCGCCCGTGAGTCGTGTTAGCCTGGGCGAGCAGTAGAATGAAGGGGTTGGTATGGTTGAAATAACTCACATGCCAATAACTGGCCAACGGTTACGGTACGGGCTGTCGTCAGGATTGGGCCGAAGCAGAGATCACTTACTAGCAGGTGTTTGGAACATCTGGCCCGAAGTGTCAGACACCGTTGATGACAGAGGGTCTGAGTGTCCTCCAAGTTCATGACATCTGAGGGTAAAGCGGCATCGCACGTGAAACCATATTAAGACGGTCATGTGTGCCTACCATTAAGATCTAGTGACATGAAGATCTAATCCCATGACGGAATCAAAATTAGTGTGTCGACGCAGCCAACACCGTTCTCACCACCGGGAGCAGTTGTACCACGGTCGCAACGGTAAGCCAGAAGAGACCCTACGAATGACGTGAGGAACGGAGGCCGAGGCCAGCGCAACCCGTATCGTGTACCTCGCGATACATGGCGGAGAGTATGCGCCTGCCAGAGTTACCTGGTAGACCCCACATAGGATGACGACGAAGAGGACGACTTCGGTGGCGAACATCGACGCATTGTTCGGGAGCCCGCGCGATACTTCTGTGATCACGCAGGTGCGGATCTCCCCGTTCCACACCGTACCAGGCTGAGTGAGCGTCTTGTGAGTGTGGGCACACCGTTGGTCGCAAGGCCGTGGTATACGGTGCGCACTTTGACTGTAACTGAAAGAAAGTAAAGTATCGGTTAGTCCACAAGTAAGGAGCGCAGCCGGAGCGGGAGAAACACTTACGGCGCATCCAGAATACTACGCTTGCTACGAGACATGCGATTAGGAATAGGATGAGGTGGACGTTGCGTTGCCAGATGGCGATGCTGCTCGATCCGGTCGTATCATCACAGAAGGGCACTTTCGCAGCCCATAGAGCGCCAGAGCCAACGTCATTGAAGTATTCCCGTACAATGTCCGGCCATGTCCGGATTAGGGAGGAAAAGTACTATGTGAGCATGCAGAACCTGTAGAAAAGAACGAGTCTAAAAGGGTGAATTCCGGGCATGCGATAGCCTCAGAACGTGTGGTAAACACGGGAACTATACTGGTATTTGGGATAGTAATCTACTCACCTCAGAACATGTAGTCGGGAACTGAGGGTACAAACGAACTAGCTATGACTCCACAAACGACTGTAACAAGGTTTTGGGGTACCAGTCTAAACGAGTGAGCAATTAAACTACATACTGTTAATGCTAAGGAATGCAGGATGTCAGTGTCCATGTGTGATCTAATCGATCCGCTCGCGCATGCTATTTGCTACAGAACCCACTAATCGGACAACGATATCTTGCAGCTGATCCGAGTCGTTATGATGTAGCTGGTCATTCGAGTCTGTACCACGGCCGCTGCCAGCGTGGTCACACGATAGGATATGTATAGCTTCTCGGGATTGACGTTTCTCCATCAAACAGTGGCTTCTAAAAATGTTCGCCTCACCGCGGTGGCCCCATTCCTTTTCCATCGCCCTCGAAAAATGCACCACTCAAAGTTCAGCTCGCTATGAATTCCCAACTGGTCCCCCGTCGTCCGTGCTAAACGTCGTGCTCGATGAAGAGCCGGACCAAATCCACATGACCCCCTTTGGACGCCCAATACAGCGGAGTCCGCCCATGCTCGTCCCGGGGTACCGCGTCTGCGCCATGCTCGATGAAGAGCCAAGCCAAATCCACATGGCCCCCTTTGGACGCCCAATGCAGCGGTGTCCACCCTTGCTCGTCCTGGGCTGCCGCGTCTGCACCGCACTGGATGAGGAGCCGGGCCACATCGACATGACCCCCTTTAGACGCCCAATGCAGTGGTGTCCACCCATTCCCGTCCTGGGCTGTTGCGGAGGCGCCGTGATCGATGAGCAGCCGGGCCAGATCCACGTGGCCCCATTCGGACGCCCGAAACAGGGGGGTCCACCCGTGCTCGTCCTTGGCTACTGCATCCGCGCCGCACTCGATGAGGAGCCGGGCCAGATCCACATGACCCGCTTCGGACGCCCAATGCAGCGGTGTCCATCCATCCCCGTCCTGGGCTGCTGGATTGGTGCCGTGCTCGATGAGGAGCCGGGCCAGATCCATATGACCCCCCGAGGACGCCCAATGCAGCGGAGTCCACCCGTCCTCGTCCCGGGCTGCCGCATCGGCGCCATGCTTGATGAGGAGCCGAGCCAGAGCCACATGTCCCCCTTCGGACGCCCGGTGCAGCGGAGTCCATCCGTCCTCGTCCTGGGCTGCCACGTCGGCGCCATTCTCGATGAGGAGCCGTGCTACATCCACGCAACCTACTCGTGAATTTAGATGCAAAGGCGTTTCTCTCCCAGTGAAACTCCGAGAATTCACATCCTCTGGGTGCTCAAGGGCTAAGAATCTTACAACGTCCCTTAGGCCGCAAAATGCAGCATAATGTAGTGGGGTCCCATGAGGTGTCCGCGGGGCTTCTGATCTGTCCCGTCCCCAAGAGGAAGGAGTTGGGTCGTATATCCAGAGCCAAGCTGCAAGATGGGGTTTTGTCTGGTCAAATAGTTGTTCCATCCCTTTTTCTACATGTTGTGACACGTCCTCGAAACGGACATGCTCGGACCAGTGCTCGGCCGCATATTCTGCAAGGGGGAAATTTCCCAGGGTGGCTTTGGTGATGTTTTCGTCCAGGTGCAATAGAATACCAAGACATGCTTGAGCGACCAGCGTGTGCGCGGCAGTCATAGAAACATGGTATCGGCTCGAAATTGTGTTTTGTTTTTCGCCAAAGCGGGCAGAGGTCAAGAACTCCTTGACCGTGAAATGCGAAAATTGTATTACGTGTGAATTTCCGACTTTGACAGGGGAAAGCAATGTGGGACACGTAGAAAGCACCACTTCTACTGGATCTTCGAAGCGCCAATCCTCGCGAAATGTCGGGATCTGTCCCGCCCTGAAATCAAAGGCAAGAATCTCTGCTAGCTCTTCGACTCTGAGCGGGCGGGAAACCACTGCGACGCATTGGATGAGCCGTCGGGCAAATTCCCAGTTTGTGTCACCGATCTCGCGCAACGTGCGTTCGTACGTCTCATCAAGGGTCACTGGCGATTCTTCCAGAGCATGCTGGACACGCCCTGGGGGGCATTTGTCGAGATAGTCCAACTGGCAATACACCCATCTGAACCTGCCAGATATATACCAGTGAGAGTAGTGAAGGAAAGAAGAAATCAGTTCCTTACATCCCATCTGCTCTTTCTGTCAGGACATCAATCACAAGTTGCCTGTGCTCCGGTCTCCATCTTCGCATGTTCCTGTTCGTGTTTACGACCGACTTGATGTAGTGCTCAATGTCTTCCTTTTGTCCCTGCTCACTGTGTAAAGAAACAGACCAGGATGTCAAGGGCCCGAGGATAGCTCTGATGTCGCTCTCAGGTCGGCTAGTGACACATATGCGCAGGTTCGGCAGTCGTGAGTCGACAAGGTTCTCTAAAAGTGTTAAGACCTCCAAGCGGGGGGACCATAGTGCAGATGAGTTTAGACATTCGTCCAAGGCATCTACAATTAGGTAAACGGGAGGTTGTCCTGGGAGACTCAAGACGGCCTTTAAACAGCGAAAGAGTTCATCGTTGCCAGGGCTTTGAGCACCATCGCAGTGTGTCGAATAGAAAGAAGCAAGAATATCATAATAGGAATCGGACTGGGCGCAAAGCTGAAATAGGATGGATGATAGAAGCCCTCGGAAGTCCTTCTTTCCGTCCTCCCTAAAGTCATGGTAAAACATAGCTAGTGATGCGAGGACAGATTTTCGCATATTCTCGATATCCTTGATGATTGTGGAACTTCCCAACACCGTAAGTTCTCGAAGATGAAGATATCGAACAGTTAACGTACCAAAGAACACTCTTGCCGGAGCCCGCTTATGAAAGGGGAAAACAGTCAGTTTGCGACAAAGTAAGCACTGGGACCTGCTAACGTTTCCCGTGTATCCATAGGAGGGAACTTGGTCCGGATGCCTTCCATGATGAGAATGTGTTACTGTTGATGAACCACGCCCCCGTCTGATCTTGCCGCAAGTTGCAGGCGACATTGTGATTTTTCCATTGATCCGGAGGAGAGAGCCAACTTCGAATATCTCTCAGAAATTTGTCACCTGTCAAACAACCTCAGCGCTTCTAGGAAGTGATGCGAACGTTAGGGAATGACCTACGTTTGGACTTGTCCGTCTTGCCCTCCATTTGATGTAAGATTCCTAGCGCTCAGTGAAAAACAGAACCGGCCCGTTGTCACCAACAAAAACGTACTACAGGCTCCTCGTATGTCGTCTATGGATGCTCCTCCCTCTAGAGAAATGGGGTATTCGATACAGTGGATTACAAGCCGAGTTGATTGCCCACCATCTATGAACCCCCTCAAGTTCTGGACAAGTCCGTGGACAACACCGAGTGTATGAGCTGCGGTCGTCCGAGCCTCGTATTGTGTGAGTCTGTCCAGCCTCTCCAGCACCGCCTCGGTGTCCTTCTCCTTGAAAAACTTCTTTACAAACTTGACTTCCCGGCGCTGAGCAAAAGTAAAAACGTTGGCGAGAACCGACTCACTCGATCGTCGCTGCTTGAGTTCTTCTGTCACTAGAGCGAGTGTGGAGATTAACTCCACCAGAATCTTGACCACTATCTCGTCCATTGCGGGCGTACATCAGGAAACCACTCCCACGCTAGCGAGACATAGCGCCGGAGTAGTTTATCTGTAGACACAGTAAGGACAATAAATTTTTGTTAGTCACGACATAGGTGTCACTATGCGCCACAAGCTGTCAATGCCACCCAATGCCACCAAGTCCCATGCGTCGTCAAGGCTGCACACAAGGTAAAATACTGGTAAAATACTCTAATATTATCATGTAAATGTCAAGTAGCTATGTACATCGGCAAAGGGATTAACATCATCACCATCAGTATCCTGGAAGCATTCATCATCATGGCCATGCCCCACACAGCAGCCTCCTGGGTGCTGCACATCCACTCCATGAGCACAAGCTCCATCGTGCACGACTTGCCCATGGTGTGTGCAAGGTGCTGCAACCCACCGCCGCTTGTGATTGTGCCGATGATCACTTCTGCCCAAACTTGGTGTGGCACGCTCCACATACGCCCATAATCACAAGCTCCATCGCGTGCGAGTTGCCCACAGCATGTGCAAGGCGCTGCGACCCACCACTGCCCATGATCGGCACGATGGGCGCCTCTGGCCCCCTGAACTTGGTGTTGGGTGCCGCGAGTATGTCCGCCATCAGTGCACGTTCGCACCTGCCTCCGAGCTGCACATATAAAGATGAATCACCCGACCGCCTGCTATGGGAGTATGTGTGTGTGTATCTGTGATGCAAAAGGGGCATGCGAGCCACTTGAACCACATTGAGATGGGGCGTGATGACGCAGACCGTGAGGGGCCCTTGTGGCTTCAACAGCATGGCTGGGGACTTGTGATGGATGTAACGGGCGACTTGAGGTGGACACACCAATGGGAAAGAAGGGAATGCAGGGCTATATTCTTTTTCTTGCTTGGCTGGGGCCAGGTGAGGTGGGTGAAGTACATGTACGCTATACGCGAGGCAGTGTTCTAGGACAGAAAAAGAATAAATGAACGTACAAAGGAGTCCTGAATCATTCTATACACAGTAATATGCCAGTCCAGCAACACATGGATCCCAAATGAGGGCCCAAGTGGCAAGCTGTCGCACATGTCGTGCGTGATGTTGGAATCACGGCTGTCAAAGTGGCGCACACCTGTGGCATCGGCCAACGAGGGTGGGCAATACATGGCATTGGCAGCAGGCGGGGTGCGACGAAAGGGGAACTTGAGGAGGGAAGGCAAGGAGGGAGAAGGCAAGGAGTGCAAGTGGTGGTTGCACAAGTCACGCACTGAGGCCATCACATGGTTGAAAGCACTCTGTTCCGAGGCTGCAGCGCATGCACACCTTACAATATCCTGCCAATGTTCCAAAACCCGTTCTGGTACATGTCCGCAACTATCATGAGCTGGACAGACGTCTGCACAATCCCCAGATCAAGTCAGCATGGATTAAGAAAACCATGTCATCACTTACATGGCTTGTCCCTCATCTCTTTGATGACAGTGCCAGCTGCCATTCCATTCCACGACACCAGTAGCACTGACCTGCGACTTGAAGACTCGAAAATCGTAATTGTCGGACCAGTCCCAGACCCTCTGCTTGTTGTTGTTTGCATTGTAATCGGTTGAGTTGCCAGCTTACTAATCATGTTTGTTGACTGTCACCTGACTTGTGACTTGTCAAAAAAATTCTCTTCGTCTTTTCGCCCTCCCCACTCCTCACTCCCCACTCACCACATCCCTGCCCGCCAAAAACACTGTCTCCCCCTTTCCTTCTTGTCTCTGTCAGTTCCTGTCTTTCCATGTCCTGACAAGTCCCTCCCTCTTCAATCCCTACTAGTAACTCATGAGTGTCCCTCATGTCACTCTTTCCAATTTTTTTTAGAATCAATTTATGTGTGCACTTTCTTTCTGTGTTGTGGTGCGTCCCTCCCTCTGCAATCTCCTGGTGGTGAGCCCCTCACTATGTTGCATTCTTTCTGTGTCCTGCCATATCCCTCTGCAGCCTCCAGTGGGTGAGCACCCTCTACTCCGCCTCTTTTGTTCTATTCCTGACGTGTCCTTCCCTCCATGGCCCCCAGAGGGTGAGTGCCCCTTACTCCACCGCTTTCTTTCTGTCTCCTCACTTGCCACTCTCCCTGCGGTCCCTGGCTTGTGTCCCTTGCTTGATGGCTTTCTTTCTGTGCCCTGACAAGTCCTTCCCTCCACAGTCCCCAGAGGGTGAGTGCCCTTCGTGCTGTCCCTTTTTTTCCATGTCTTGACAAGTCCCTTCCTCTATAGTCCCCAAATCATTGAGTACTCACTCACCCTCTTGCAGTGGTATGTTGATTCCATACCTGTCCTTACCTTTTGATGGCTGACACCACCATTAACAGCCGCTGCGCCCCTGCTTGCCTTGCACACTACCTCCTTCGATTTCTGCAAATGGCCCTCAACGCTTCCATTGTGCTTTCATGCTTGATCCCTGCCCCATATACCGGTTTTCAAATTATCTTGTCCCTTGTGTAGTGTAGCGTTCGTGTAGCATTCTGGTAGTCAGGTCAACTAGTTACATCAATAATATCATATGATTTATTGTTGCAAAATATGTGTGAACGCTTTAAGAATTATAAGAATTATCCAACAATATCGCATGAAAGATCGCACAGAAATGCAATAATTTAACAATAATGTGAGCTAGAATACTGGGGGCAAGCTAGCGAGCGATAATATAAGTTACTTACAAAATACTGTTAATTATCGCTAACAAACCCGAATTATCGCGGGAGTGGTTTCCTGATGTAGGAGGGATCTGTGTGTAGATATCGAGACGGTTTACAAAGTTTTCGATTGACTCGAGCAAGTCGATGAGTGACTCGCAATTAGATATTACGTCCTTGGCCGCCTGCATCAATCGGATGTCACCGGGCCATCTTCATATGAACTGAAGAACGGAACGTACATCAAGTAGGATAGCGAGACAAACTTGTATCGCTTTCGAGGGTGGGAGTGTCTGTAAGAAAACAGTCAAAGATGTGAAACATGACACCAGCTCATGTTGATGTACCGGGCCAAAGGCATCGGCAAGCGAGGCAGCGGATGAAAGTTTGGATAAAATTGATACAGTTATCTTGACCGACTTCATGATTTTATCACTTCCTTGCAAATCCCTAAAAGCCCGTACTTGATCTTGGAAAAGGCCAGTGATGGCTTCGATAGAGTCGCAATTCTGGAGTTTGATGGCGAGCGGGTGTTGTGCCAATGAGACACCGGCCTTCAGCTTCATCTCATACGCCTCCAAGGCAGGTTCGGAAAGGGTTTGAAAGCGAGCAGATTCAGGTCGGCGGGCCATATCGCATAGAAGAGGGGTCTCTGGGAGTGGGGTTGGTTAGCTGGGGGGAAATGACAGCGAGATAGCGGGATGTGTGTGGGTAGAGTAGGGTTATGTGGAAGGTCAAGTACACTGCCTCATTGATGGCTCAGCACATACGCAAGGTGATTCCTTGAAATAGTTTGGTGCAAGTCGGAGTTGAGTGCATAAACAATAACAATCTCAAATATCTGATTACAGATACTCTGTGATTCTGATCAGTGCCACCAGATACTGTATCTGGCATAAAATACCACATCCTCCCAAAGGCACCCAAGCGAAAGTGCGGGCTCAATAACGTACGTATGTGCTTGCGTTTGGAGCGGTATTTAATGAACTAGCCAATCATGTTGACAAGACTCCCCGCGTGTTGTCTTCGCTGTCGTCCGGGTTTGACCTTGCCAACGCTTTTTGAACCCCACTTAGCAACCGCTCCCCCTCTGGGTCTCCTTCATCTTCGAAACTTTCTCTCATTTAGTATTTTAATTGGCCACATTTCATCTTGCGGTGAAATGGCACTACCTACCGCGCTCAAATCATCTAGTGCTTCTCTCCAGATTAGCTGTGCATTTCCCCACCGGGATCCCGCAGTTCTGCGCCTCGCTTCATCCCAAACATCCACTATACCAGTTCGTGAAGGAGTCGATCAATCAAATTGGCCGCCACACATGCAGGGAAGCGTGGGTCCACAATTTCCCATCGTTCCGAGAACATTATCTATCCGTCAACGAGAACTTCCTCGTTGATGTCGCCGGAACTTAGTCCCGTTTGATCTGGGTCAATAGAATGATCTGACAGCTCGATTCGTCGTGATGCTCTTACACAGAAGCATGATTCTCCACTTTGCCCACCGGCAATGAAAAGGTTCATAACACTAAGTCAGGATCGATCTCCGTCACGTGCGTTTCGGACACTGCCCGCTCCAGGTGTATCTCGCACGCCGCATATCTCCCCATATAGGGTCCATTCCGCGCGCGTGGAACGCGGTCCGTAGGGAGCGAATCCGAGGCAATGCACGGCTCGGCATCGCTCTGAACGCGGGAGATCGTCTGCCGACGGAACCGGATTTCTCCCGTCTTTGCGTCCCGTGAGCTTTCGAGATATTCGAGGCTGGAGGTTGGGAAGGCGATCAGTGATCGGTCGGGATCAAAACTCGAAGCAAAGTAGAAGAGATAAAAAGTCGTACAGGTCTCCTGAATGTCGGTCGAAGATTCTGCGGTACATTCGTGTGGCACCGATCCCCCTTGTGAGTTGCGTTAGCTGCGTCGTAGCGGTAAATGGAAGGGGCTGAAGAACTCACGTGCAAATAACTAGCCAACGGATACAGTATGGACTGTCATCAGTCAGGACTGGGGCCGAAGCAGAGGTCACTTACTAGCAGGCGTTTGGAACATCTGTGCCGGAGTGTCAGACACGATCAATGACAGAGTGTCTGAGTTTTCTCACCAAGTCCATGACATCTAAGGGAATGGCACCGTCACAGGTGAAAATCATGATAAGGCGGTCATGTGTGCCTACCATTGAGATCTAGCGACATGAAGATCTAATCCATGACGGAATCAAATTTAGCGTCTCAACACAGCCAACACCGTTCTCACCACCGGGAGCAGTTGTGCCACGGCCGCAACGGCAAGCCAGAAGAGACCCTACGAATGACGTGAGGAACGGAGGCCGAGGCCAGCGCAACCCGTTTCGCGTACCTCGCGACGCATGGTGGAGAGTATGCGTCTGCCAGAGTTACGCTGGTAGACCCCACAGAGGATGACGACGAAGAGGATAACCTCGGTGGCGAACATCGACGCATTGTTCGGCAGTCCGCGCGATACTTCTGTGATCACGCAGGTGCGGATCTCCCCATTCCACACCGTATCAGGCTGAGTGAGCGTCGTGTGAGTATGAGCACACCGCTGGTTGTAACGTATGATATAAATGGTACGCACTTTGACTGTCACTTAGAGAAAGGATCGGTTAGTCTCCAAGTATGGAGCGCAGCCGGAGCAGGAGAAACACTTACGGCGCATCCAGAGTACTACGTTTGCTACGAGACATGCGATCAAGAATAAGATAAGGTAGACGTTGCGTTGCCAGATGGCGATGCTACTCAATCTGGTCGTATCACCACAGAAGGGTACCCCAGGACCATAGACCCCACCTTCGCAGCCCATAGAGCGCCAGAGCCAACGTCGTTGAAGTATTCGCAAATATCTGTGGGATTTCTCAGAGTTGCGTTCACACCAGGCTGTCCTGAGAGGAAAGGGACCGACCCTCACAATGATCAGCCATGTCTGGAGGAAAGCTATGTGAGCACGAAGGACCCTCTAATCGGACAACGATACCTTGCAGCTGATCTGACTTGTTATGTTGTAGCCTGTCATCTGTGCTACGGCCGCCGCCAGCGTGGTCACACGACAGGATATATATAGCTTTTTGGGAGTAACGTTCCTCCATCAAAATTCCCCCTTGTAACTTGTAGAAATGTGTGCCTCACCGCGGTGGTCCAATTCCTTTTCCGTCGCCCTCGGAAAATGCTCCACTCAAAGTTCAGCTTGCTGATAAATTCCCAACTGGGTCCCCCCGTTTTTCGTGCTAAGCCTGCACAAGTCGCCATAGGCGGAAAGGAATACTCACATGTATACTCCAGTCACGAAGTGGACGACTTTTACGAATGCCTCTGAACAGCCGGAGTTAGCGTCAGTCTCAAACAGCGGGCGTTTTAGATGTGCCCAATTGTGCCCCACCTAGTTGGTGCAAAATGGTCTCCGGATCGCGCCAATTTACCATGAGTAGAGAAGATAAATCACCACGCGAGTATCGATGAGGAATTCCAGGGGGGAAGGGATGAAAGGTGTGCGAAAGAGGGATATGCCAAGCGCCGCCCCACGATATCAGCACGAGAACTCCGAGAGGAATTTGCCTACGGCCGTCATGGTGCTAGCGTGCCACACATTTTCCGGTGACGGCCTACTGGAACGAGACACTTGGCGGTCCTGAGAAACGTCGTGGGTCCCGTACAGCCGTCTGATATGGACCGTCATGAGTACGACTTGGAAGATGTCAAGGTGTCGTCATACCAGTATGCTTGGTCATATCGTGTTTCATATTGAAACATCGCACCGACCGTCGCAGAAAGCTGCCATGTGCGGTCCGTCTCAATTCTATTGCAACCATTACGGTTACGCTCTTTTCAAACTCAACTCCGACCTTCCGACCAGTTCCCGACCAACGCCACATGCAAGGACCCAGGTCACCACACCATGATTATTGTCTGTATATTACATAATGTAAATGACTTCCGGTTGGGTATGATACTATGAAAGTGAGGGTGTTTGCAATGGGGGAATACTAGTGGCTCCAACCCACACGCCTCATCATGGCACTGCAGTGTTTATATAGCACGATCGATAGCTATTAGCTACTTACATGTTGTTATTAGCAATAAGAAAAAGTGAGGGTGTTTGCAATGGGGGAATACAACGGGCCAAAGTGTTAATATAGCACGATGTCCTTAGCATTGTTAGCAATAAGAAGGGGATCCATCTGAAAACAAGAAAACAAGCACGTGGTGATGGTGTGGTTCCTTGTGTGGCATGGTTGCACGCTTGCTCTTGCTGTCTCTGCGGCATCGCTCATGTTGGGAAAGGCGGTTGAGATCGTTCTCCAACCGACTGAGGAGGAGGGACGTGTCGGATAGGAATCGTAAAATATGCACAATCAGACCCAAAGTGGCAAATGAGGGATGCGTTGTTCATCGGCATCAGACATGTGGGAGTCGGGGTCGATGTCTGCCGATTTGTAATGCGTGGGGAAGCGAGAGAAGTCTTCGAACTGGGGCTGGTCACCCTCTGTTTGCCAGGCGGAGGAGGTGGTGACTATGTTCCGTTCAATGTTGGGATGCGGGCCTGAAGGTCCGTGACCGAGGCAGCAACGGTCTCAAGGAGCGGGGGCGGCCACAATTGACGGTGTTGACGACAACTGGGAAGGGAAGGTCCAGTCGGTGGCATGGCCACCCAGGGAAGTCGTGGGTCGGGGTTCAGCTGGTATGGGAGAGCTCGCCATCTCAGTTGGGGCGGTGAGAGGAGCGGTGGCCTGTGCCGGCCTGGCAGGCATGGGAGCCTGACCCACACTCTGCACCATCGGGACCTCAGGAGGCGGCCCTAAGGCGTCATTGGTCATCTGACCCACAGCTGAGGCCATAGGTGGTATTGTGGAGCGGCCTCCGACCGAAGAGCCTGTGGGCTGCTGTTCCATAGCCGGGGTCTGCTTACCTATTACGAAATCCGTGGTGATGGTGGGCAAGAAGAAAGAAGAGGTGACGCACCAGACCACATCGGACCATCAAACAGTCAAACACTTGTGTCGCGACCCTAAGTGGGATGCTTCTTATTATCCTGAATCTTCTGAGATGTTGTTCAACAACAATATATGACATTGTTTCACTGTCCTGGGTAAACACAACCAACAAGCTAAGCATGACAACACTGGGAGGGTAACTAGATGTGATAAAGACTGCGTGGACAAGACAGGAACTGACGCGGTATCACAAGACAAGAAAATATGGAACATGCAAGGACGAGGATGGAAGGACAAGGGTGGGACACAGGAAAAGAACGATGCCAATTAGTCCACATTAGCCAAACCCAACTTAGTTCCGTCCACATTAGCCAAACCTGATTCAGGTTCAAGCTCAGCGGAGGGAATTTCAGGGGATGGGATGTCCATTGTCAAACCAAAGAAATGGCAAAAATCGTTGCAGACATGAGTTGTGTGAAACTTGGCAAAGGCCTCTTTGATATTGCCATCCCTGAAGATGTTGCCATAAATGCTAGTGGCCAAAGATGTCAGCAAGGTGGTTGGAAGGCATACATGTGCAGGACATACCAGTTTGAAGTAATTTGTGGGTCTGTTATGAGCCCACCTGTGCCCTGATAGTCGGACACAAATGCTCCCACATGGGTCTTCTGCCACTGGAAGTGCTGGGAAAAAAGAAGGAAGTATGTGATGCTACGGGCCTTGTCAGGTTCTGAGATCTTGAGCAGGGATTTGGGGTCACGATTGTTGATATATTTGCGGAATTGTGGCTTGCCTTTGCCCTCATCAGTATAAATCAACTCCTCCACAATAAATGCCTTCTCAGAATCCCCCAGAACGATCGCAACCATGGCCCTGGTGTACCAAAGTTCTGGGATTGGGTATGGGGGCTCACCCCTCTTGACAATCTCACGCGCAACAAATTGGTAAGTCATGTCAAGCAGAATCGATGCCCACCGGACACAATTGAACTCCACAACAAAGGCACCAAGTTTCTCATGGCCACTGACCCTTGAAATAGCTCCATTGGACCGTTGTCTATAAATCTGCTTTACGCAGACTTTCTGATTCGTGAAAGGAGGAAGATGCAGTGTTGCATCTAACTTGACCCATCCAGGATGGGCCGTCTTGAACCTGCCTTTCCCTGCCTCTCTTGTAACGTCGACATCAAGTGTGCCCCAGTGAATGTTGATGTTCTCATCATTGAGGTCAAACATGCCATCTGGCAGGTCGTCGTGATCATAAGATGTGATTGGTATCTCATAAAAGTGGCAAGTAAATCTTGGGTATAGAACTCGAATACAAGTTAGTAGAGACAAATAAAGAAAGGATGTGGTAGGAACATACAGTGTGAGCGTACATCTTCAGCCCATGGGATGCATCACTGGCTCTTGAGTAGTGTTGCTGGCAGCTAAGCCGGACCTTTTCGAAAATTGGCGATAACAAATTAAATAAAATAGCTAAAATTATGAAAATAAAGATGTGAATGGATTAGGTCAAGAGCCGGGGGGTCACTTAAGAC